>Ga0209366_1000182_pt1 | contig 15319 bp, 7 predicted proteins | sample WorMetmaBAHAMAS2_FD_187391 | JGI IMG/M metagenome (GOLD analysis project Ga0209366, IMG submission 187391) | Marine gutless worms symbiont microbial communities from Max Planck institute for Marine Microbiology, Germany - Inanidrilus... | ecosystem: Host-associated > Annelida > Digestive system >...
ACGGTGGAATAAGTGTGTTATACAACTGTCTATCGTGGTATAAATTCGTTAACACTCACTTATACCACTCGAGACAGTTGTATAACATACAATTATAGCGCGTTTGAGGTTTTGCGCTATAGAAATTCACTATTATTATTATTATTCTGTTAATGGATAGGCAGCTTTTTAGATTACCACATGTTACCCTGACATGGCTAATTGAAAAAAAAACCTAAGAGCAGTAGCAGCATGGTGAAGCTGTAGTCCTGAGTGCATTGTTTGAAAGTATTTATGGAACACGAGTTATAAGAAGCAAAAGGAAGCAAGTGAAATGGTAAACAAATACTATGTATACAGTGCCAAAATCTACAATGTTTCTGGGGCACAACGTCCCGGTGCCTTCACAGGGTACCAGCTGTGTAAGGGCAGTGCCAACACCACCCCGGTACATTTCTGCAGAATATAATCTAAAAATGAACCGACAGAAGTAATGGTGGACTGGGCTTACAGCGTTGTGATAATAAATTCCTAAGTATCAATGACATGTTTGACAACTGCAAAAACACCTTGTGTAGATCAAAACTGGTATGCCAAATAATGACAGAATATAAAACAATACCAAAAGTTTAGTTTTAAATACAAGTTTCCTCTTAAAACTACACTGAATACAAATAATATACATACAAATATGAAACGTATGAAACATCCACCTGAAAACAGTGTACACAGTTGTTGTTTAAATCCTGACAGGCCTATACCATGCAAGCACAGATAGCTTAATATGTATGACTGAAGAGTTTATACATGTAGACGTTTTTCTTTTCACAAGCGGTATCAGTGTGCATTAATTATCCATTATGACACAACCATTATAAGCTTGAAATAGTTTTCAAGGATAAAGCATCTCATTAACGATATATATTTATTGCAATCTACTCTCTTGCCTGACAAAATACACTGCCTTTTTTAAATTGAAAGTCTACCTAGCCGAACGCTTATTTATAAATGTGGAAACTTTTCTTAATGATTACAAACGTTTTCATGCATAAAAATGAAGATGAATTAAGAAAAAAGAATACTTCAAACATTGCTGTCTTTGCACTGTCTGCACATATCAAAAACAACACGCAAAGTAATGACTTTCTCCACACGACAAAGCAACCAGTGGCCTAAAAACTACAAAAATGAAAGCCAGAGTTCACAAATGGCAATCTATTTCTTTTCTGTATGAAATCTCTGTAACAAACTTTAAATGGAATTTCACAGAGTTGATAGTAGTCGACCCACAAATCCAAGTCACCGACAATGTTGGGGGTAATGTGAACATCTGTGCATTCCGACAATTACATAAAGCACACGCAGCAGAATACAAAGCCGCTAACCCAGATTAACAAAAAAATACTAAATAATTTTGCAGACGACTGCGACAACAGTCAAGTGACGATAACATATTCTGTAAGAATGCTGCTAACTTTTACTAAGAAACTTCCAACCGTCCTAGAATTAGCCATTATCGTCTTCAATATTTTTGTTCTGTGCCATTTTTTGTTTAAGTACTGATACATCTATATATCCTAAAACAGCAAATGTGGAGTAGATAGTTGACTACTGACTAGTGTTGCTGTTCATTTTAAAATGCAACATATGAACATCCAAAAATATTTTACAGACACAATGAGATCTTCGATATATGGCCTGTCCAATCATTTACAGACAATGAGGCAACTGTAACAGCGTGTTTAAAATACAGTATTGAACTTGTAGTAATTATAGTAATTAGCACAGACTGATTCCTATAAAAAAATTATGGTGATCTAAGGTGACTGCACAGACATAAGTTGTCCATGCAAAGAAACCAAACAATATAGTTTTGAACAAATGCCACAGCACAAAATAACCTCCAAAATCATCATCTGCAATGTACAATATTTAGCCTGAAAGTTCCATTGCAACTTTTTAAAAATTCCTTGGTTTTTTATTTAACGGCACTTTCAACACGAACAACTTTTAAAATGGCCGTTTTCCACAGGTGGCAGGATTAAAGGTTTTGCCAGACACTTATATGCTTGATACACTTCACAGAAACCAGTCAACCATTTCAATACAATAAAAATAAAAAGTTGTACACAACCCACAATCCAGGATTGTGTGTTTTAATTACCAGTGAACACACTGAACTCGAAATGACTGGAAGCTTTGTCCACATAAATGATGAAAAGCAATAACTTTATCCAACTAGAAAGCTGCTATTATGTGATACTTCAAAGCAAGTGTTAGTCAGCTTGACACCCTCAACAGGTGGAGCCACAATATCTCTAAACGGGGTCAAAAGCGACTTGCTTAGTTTTTACCATAATGTAGATCATCCCTCGCGTGAAAGTTTATTTCCAGTTTCCCTATGTCGAGTCGTGTAATCATGACAACACGACAAATGGGAGCACCCTCACATTTTCCCATCTCCCCAAAATAGGGGAGCATAGTGTAGAATCCAATAATGGGATATCAAACTAGCACTGTATCCCCAAATGCAGAATGTTATGAGGGCCCCCCTAGAGGCTGTAGACCCCCCTGACTTCAGATAACACCCCCATCTGACCCCAATCCAGACCCCTTCTAGCAGGGTACATCATCCCTAAAGTAGCCTAATAATAGATCTACTGTGTGTCTTTTCACTTTCAGTGCATGTTTTAGCAATAAAATACAAACTGATCATGCACAGAAACCAGTTTTTATAGGCACAATATTACATCGTACCTATAGCTTCTGGGGGTGATGCCCCCAGACTCCCACCGGGGCTCTGCCCCTAGACCCCGCTGGGGGACTTCAGTCCCCCAGACCTCCTGCTCTTCCGTTACACCCCGACACTGCATTTTAGATAAAGGCTGCCCGCCCAACTGTTCATAACATACCTCCAAGCCATCGATTCGTGGGTCCTGGGAACTAATGTCGCCCAAAGAAATAACGAGATTTGTCAAAGTAAAACTTATGTCCGGTAGGTACTACCTAGTACCTAACAACACCAACAAGCACTAAATGGAATGACAGAAACAAATGCTGTTGAAATATGCACACAACCAGGCACAAACTGACGACATTTGTAACTTACACAGCATGTATATCAATGACCAGTCAACTGCCCAAGTAAATATTTACATATTTAAAAACAGCACAAGGCAAATTTAAATTACACAATGCACAACAGTAACATCCATGAGATTGCCGAGATATATTTCACTCCAAAAGGCAGAGTTTGCAATAAACGTGTGTAAAGATAATGCAATTGCAGGCATGAAATTTTGTTAATTTTGCTATTTGATTAAAGCAGTCACAGCCGATTCAGTTTAATTCTAGCAATGCCCAAAGTAATAATGAGCATCATTAAAATAAAAGAATAATTAATAACAAAACTGTTTAACTCAATACCATACCCCATGTGCATTTAACACAGCTTCAAATCTCTCATCTGAAAACTCAAAAACATCCTCCAGCAAAACGTTCGCTGAAAACGTCACACAAACGTCGTCGCTGTCTTCCGCACTGTCTTCCTCATATGGCAGCATTGAGTACGGCTTATCGAGTGGTGAAACGCTGAAAGTTTCTCGCGAGTGGGTCTCGGCAAAGTGAGCGTGCATCTGAAGTCGACTGAACGATGCATACATGCAGCCACGGTTGCAGCGAAGTGGATGCGGCAGTCCATGCATTGAAAGCACGTGGTCGTCGAATTCGTTTCCGACGTACGACTCGAACGGACAGAAGCCGCATCGGCGCAGCAGCATCGGCGTCGTGCCGTCATTTGTGTCGACGTCAAAATCCAGAATCTCCACTGCCGGCAGACGGCACATATCGGAATGGTGTTCGCGATTCATATGCTCCGCAAGAGCAGATGGTGACGGAGCGATAACTGTGAATGAACACAGATGGCAGCAGAACCGCGTAAATATGTTGGGAACATACGCGACATCGCCATCGTTGTCCACATCGTAATCTATATACACGGCGTTGGAATGGCTGACACGCTCACCGTCTTCGTCGATGCTGTCAGCAAGCTCAATCTCCTCATCTACATCCCTGTTTTCCTCATTATCAGTGATGTCTAGTTCATCCTCATCTTCCACTATTTTTAGATCACCATTTAGCTCCGGTTCGCTGTCGCTGTCGACATCATTGCCAGAACGTTCATCTGCCGTAGTGGTGGCACTGTCATGATGCCGGGAACCAAACTTTCCGGACCTGAACAGTGCCACCTGCATCATGTGGCGCCCAGTAGTCGACTTCCTAGCTGTTTGCTTGCGGACGGCACCTTGCGCAGCAGCCACTGGGCTTATCGTTACGACACTATGGTCGCCATCGGCTGCTGAAGATGGCAACTTCTGTGGGTCGAAGCATACTTCTTTCGTTGCTAAGTCAATCCACTTAATAGGCAAGTGAGGGTGCTTCTGATTGCTGTGACGCCGCAGGCGAAATCTGTAACGAAGTCCACATAACACATTCATGACTTATTAGCCAAGTGTGGTCTGGATTAAACCATGGGATGTGTGCAATGTTGGTGTACTGTGTCGAAATGCCCAAATGAATTTGAGATGGCTTTTGGTACAAGGATTACAATAAAAGACAGCTATTTTGTATTAAGTGCCGGCCTGGATCCGAGACCTTTCCCTACGATGAAACCCTAGGTCCATTTAAATTAACACAAAAGCCTATGTCTGTCAGACCAATAACTGATAACCTACATAAGCAGAAAATTCATGGCTCTCAGATTTACCATGCCTCATTTAACCATCCCAGCACCTGCTGAACTGTTCTTTTAAAACATCAATTAACCAGCTTTAATATGGTTAGCAATGTTGCCTTTCAAAAGTTTGGAAGACAATCTTATGCCAGATACTCAGGAACCAAACAACTGTGTCAATGCGATGAAGATAAAAAGTCTACATTTGTAAACACATAATGGAGGATCGCATGTTAAAATTACCAGTGACGAGTGGTTGCTGATTACATTTAAGTAATACGGGTTTTATTACAACAGTTATGTAATTCAATGACATCTCCTTCAGAGTTACAGTCAGATTTACCAAACAAATGTAAGTTGATTAACTGTGTGTGCCTCAAGAGATATGAAAAGGTTAACACATAGTAGTCTATGTGTTAACCTTAGTAGTCTAAGACTAAAATAACTTCAAAAGCAGTAAAAACAAAATGAAATAACTACATTAGTGGGTATTTCTGATCGCAGTAAAAGCACTGCCATTTCGGCGGACGATGTATCACAACGTGCATCTTGTAGTGTTCACGGTTCATCGACTGGTAGCCGCATTCGTTACAGCGGAACCATCCACCCTCGTCTGCATTCAACGAGATATCAATTGCAACACCATCCAGAAACACCTGTCCTGTCAGAAACAACAGCTTCGCTACTTCAATAACTTATGCAGAATAATCATATCATGTACTGAGAAGTAAGTAAACCATCACAAAAAATAACAAGCAAAAGGCAGAAATACACTGACGTGGTTTGTGAAATAAACACGGCCAATCTCAACTCCGCCAAAACACTTGTAAATACGATTAAAAAATCAAAGTAAACCCAAATTGCAATTGCATCAGATTAGTACTCAAACATGATGTTATCTGAAACCGATTAACTCTTAATACACTTTAATACAAACTGCAAAAAATAAATCATATTTTGGTCACCATCAGAAAATGTCCTCGGTATATTATTGACCATTTTGCAGACTTTTGGAAGTATCTGTAAAGATTATCACAAATTACGACTCCCCTCCCATGTCCATATCTACCCACTACTTATCCATCTACTGCAGATAGTCATGATTGACTGTGGTATTGTATCATTTAAATACAAAAGCTGACAGCTGTACTTAAGAATTCCACTTTAGGAAGACAAGAAGCATTTGAAAAATGTTGGGGCCATTCGCCCTAATTTTACATTGCCATTCACCGGGTGTCACTAATGTCGCACGCCGCCACTGTCGCACGCCGCCTGCGCATCGACGTCCACGACAACGACAACGCGTGACAGAGGGGACCGCTATGGCCTCATGGAATGGGCCCAATAACAAAGTTACACTCTAAGGTGAAATAAATACAAACTTTCTTAACTTATCTTACATTACACTGTTAAATAGTAACGAAGTCTGAAGTCAGTACTGCATTCTACTGAGAGAGTTTTAGTAATGCTTAATATCTCGTGATTGTGATGTCAGAAATGAAGGTATCACATTTTAGCTTAAATAGCCCTCCATATGTCCATCATTGTCCACTGTTGACATATACTTTCCTTCCAGCTGGGTGTCTTTATAGATGAACAATCTCTTGTCAATAGAACCATGTATTTCTAATCTAGGCATACGAAATACTTGGCTTCCTCATGCTATAGGACAGAGCTAACTAGGCAAACTTGCATTCTCATTACTATACTGAGCCACATACTCATACTTGATATTTGCCACCGAAGTTCATCCATTCAATTGACAGAATATGCACTATCAAACAACAGTGTAAAATGTTGTCGTTTCCTTCAGCCTTCCATTACTTGTAACACAATTTGGTCTGATATTAAGCATTAACAATGTAGATATGATACCGTATAAAATCTGACCAGCGTAGCCTGACAACTGATTGACAGACTGATACAATAAGTTTACAGCTCAGTAGATACTGTGACAAAGTCTTACCCGGAGATGGTTTTGATGGCTTGTGTGGTCGCGGCTGGACATCAACCGGTGGCAGCGCCTTCGGCGGTTCGTCGGTGGGCACCTTCACGACTCGGAATGATCGACCCGGGTGGTGCCGGCGAATGTGCTTGTATATGCGGCTTGGGTAGTGTCCTCGGTGGTCGCAGTACGCACACTGCAGTCGGCAGGGGCCGTGCTTCACCATGTGGCTACGCAGCAGCTTCAGGTTCGAGTTGGTGTACATACAATGCGTACAGCGGTGCAGCTTTAACGCAACACTCGACGGCGAAGTAACGCCGACGGCGGACGTTTCCGGGACCAGGACGGCAGGATGTTCCGACACCGTCGACGAAGAATCTTCGCTCGAGCGGTTCGCTGTGCCGTGCTGCGGAGACGAAACCCGCGGCTTCCACGCCAACAGATCATTGTCGCCCACATCCTTCAGCGGGATCGTACACTCTTCCAGCATCCGTTCAATGCGCTTGTCCTGATCCGGATCACGCATATCGGTCACGGCGACGTCTAGACCAATGTGCTTTGTCCGGAAGTGTTTGCGCATGCTCCACCTGCACGGTTCTGTGTATGGACAGTGTATGCACCTGCAAAATGCACAATTTTCAACTAATACTTTCACACACATACACACATAACCAGTCTCCTGTTGACGAGTGGTGTAATGGTAAAGGTGCTGGACTTACAACCCTAACTGGTTGTAGGTTCTACTTATCGACTTAATCAGCTACTAAATAACTTTCAAATCCATAGCACATCAAATAACAATCTCATACTTTTATTACTGGAAAAGTACTGCAAATCCACAAAATCTACTGGTGGCAACAAGAATATATAAGTATAAAAAATTTACTTAGAAACTTGAACAAAAATGTTCCGATGTGCCAATACATTTTTCTCACCCCTTATGGCTAAAGATCAAACCAGTTTAGCAATTATTACATGACTGTTAAGCGTACTATACTGACAGTGTTGCTGACTACTGATAAAATAACTAATTGTTATTCAATTATTACATAAACAAAAAACTTCAAATGCAGTCATGTGTGTGTTGCTCCGATGACTGGAATTGTCCAAACTCGCCTCTGGCACCTACCGATTCCGGCAGAGTAACACAACTATTACCCACATTAGGGTTTTCTTTCACCACAATGTCATATTTATAAAGTGCTAAACTGTGACCAATGACTTCTGCCAACATCATAAATTGCAGTGCATCTTCGAGAAACAAATAGCCACCAATACAATAACCAACATCACTGTCATATTAAAGCTGATCGACTGCTTACGTGCGACAAGTTGAACGCCCCCTGATTACTGACAGACAATTCCAATGGACTGGTAATGGTCATTCACAATTACCATTGGCTGAACTCGGCAAGCCGAGTTCTAATATCGACCTGCTCCACCCCACTGGTTCAAACAGAAGAGCGTAAACAATTTTCACTGTTTTACCTTGACCTTTGATCTACCACCTTGACCTGCAATCCCAGGCTAGCCAAGATCAAGGTCGACCCTCATGCCAAAAATCATGGTCAAAGGTCAAACAGGAGAGTGCCCACACACAAATGGACGCACACACACACACACACACACACACACACACACACACACGGACGGACGCTACTAAACGTATTATCGCCCCTGCTATGCGGTCAATAAAGACGAATGAGACAAATCAAGTTGGGCAGCACACCGAGGAGCAATAGACCTCATTGGTGGGGCCATGTGACAACAGGACATCGATACCGAACCAAACTCATGAATGGCAACTGGAAGAATTACGCAACTGACTGACAGACAGTTACTAAACTCAGCAGCAGCTAAGAACAGACAGAAATGGCTTCAATGTCAACTCAATATCGCACAATAAATGAGAACTTACTTGAAAGGTTTGTACTGGATCTCGCGCATGAGATGGTGTCTCATGTCCATGCGAATGTGAGTCTTCAGGCCACACATCATGCATCGATAGAGAACTTTGTGTTGGCCCAGTTGCGTCGGAGACAGTCCAATTGTCACCTTCACCGGCTCAACTTCCCTCTCTAGCTTCGGAGGCTGCTCATCCGTGTCATCACAATCACCACTAAAGCGATTCGGAATGTTTCGGCCTTCTCTCGATCCACTAGCTAGTGCAGAGTTTGGTGGAACATGGTAAAACGACTTTTCCACTTTGTTTTCCAAGACTTTGTTCTGGACAAAAAGAAAGCGCTCTTCCTTTCCGGGATGTTTTAACCGTATGTGTTTCTTTACCGGAAAGCTCTTAACGGAACGCAGAACATTGCAGTATGGACACATGTACGGATGGTATCGCAGGTGCGACATAACATGATGTCGCATGACGGTAACTTTGTGACATGAGTAAGGACACAGCCGACACTTGTATAGTGACATGTTGATATCGCTGGCCACAGAAATGTCGAGCTTCGGTCGCTTAGCAGATTCCTGATCTGCAATGTCGTCATCTGATGGCCGTTTCGTTGCAGAATGCTCACCACTGTGCTCAGACGAAACAAACTCTATCACAACGGGCTCTCCCGGATGTTCCTCATTAATGTGCGACTCAAGATCATCTCGGCTTGACAACTTGACGCCACATAAGTGGCAGCCGTACATCTGGCCATGCACCAGTGTGAGATGACCATCGAGAGCAGACTGAGTGCTGAAGTGCGATGGGCAGAAATCACACGGATAGAACTTCAGACAGTCACCGACATCATCTATCAGAGTGAGCGAGTCGTGATAGACTGCGGATGCTGAAAGAGCCGCCGGTGTCCACTGTTTGTACTGGACGGGCAACGTCGGATGGACTGACAAGCAATGACTCTGCACCTTGGCAACCAGCGTGTGCCGAAAGCGACAGTGCATGCACTGGTAGAGGCGGTGTGAGCGCCTGTGGGCCGACAGTGACATCTCACTGTCAGTAACGAAGGAGCAGAGATCGCACGGCAAACGGGCAACGAGTGTCGTCGAGCGCTGACAGGTTACGAGTTGGTCACAGCTCACACTTGCCGACGGTGACAGGGGGCCAGACTTTTGCAGAGTTCCTGAACTTGGGGTCATCTCAACTTTGCTGACGTTGTTCCTCAGAAACTGCTCGTACTCCTGGAATGTCCTCTGAATTCGCACTTCAAATCCGGGATGCTTCTCTTCGACGTGTCGAGCAACCTGCTGCCGGCCCCACAGATAGAGATGACAATACGGACAGCTGAACTGGCGGAGCTTCAGGTGCTGCTTTACGATGTGGTATTTGGTCTTGTCATTTCGCACGTCCTGAAATCCGCACAGGTTGCATCGGAAGTAAGTCGGTTTGCTGGACGACATCGATATGACAGTTGACCCAGTTGGTGCCATCAGCGATGACTTGGCTGGGCTGTCCAATGACCTGCTACTGCCGACAGTGTCTGGAACTGCCGGTTCAACGTTGCGTCTCAGGTATGAAGACATCTCGTCGACAGTTGCTATAACACGACGTTCCATCCCTGGATGACACCGGTCAATATGAGACTCAACCGCCTGTACTTTCCACAGGTACAAGTGACAATGTGGGCAGCTGAAAGGTTTCAGGTTCAGATGACGACAGATTATGTGGTACTTAACACGGCCAACCCGTTCATTGGCAAACCCACACAGTCGACACTTCCAACGGGCTTTTGATGCTGACACGTTTCCCTCAACTGCCACAGCAAGCTGTTTAGTAACTGGCTCTTTATCTGTACTTCTCAGCCTCAGATTATGCTTGTGACCGTCACTAACCACAGAGGACTGATCGGTGGGCTGCGACTTAGAAGACGGCACTGTTGTCTTGTTTTTATTCACAGATAGAGGCATGGGCGTCAGTTTGTTTCGTGCCATGTACTCCTGAAGTGCATCCGTGTCCAGTATCGGCGTATCGTTCGGTGCAAAAGCGACAGTGACCACGCCGTCCTTCTCTTCAACAGCAGTGATCGCATTGCAGATGCTCGAGTCGTCGCGTACCGACACGACGCGGTTCGGATGGAACTTGACGCAGTGAGCGCGGACGAGCATCTTGCTCTTGCTGTTGCCGAAGTTGCAGTGACGGCAAGTGAAGACTCGTCGCTGCAGGTGGACGTGCATCACGTGCAGGCATATGTCACGGCGGTTCCACCGTGACACCACGCCGCAGTACGCGCACTGAAACTGCCGACGGCACATCCGACTACTTCGGACACCGTTCTCCGACTCCAAACTCGACCGTGATCTCGTTATCATCGGAGAACTGTCGAGCACGGGCGACAACCCCAAACTGTGATCCTCACTATGTGCGGACGAGTTCTCCATTATTGGATAGTAATCAAGAGCTGGAGCTTCCGGATCAAAATCGATGGGTTCCTGCTTCAGTATTTCGGAAAGATTCAAGTTCACATCCGGCAGTTCGTTCGCAATGCTAGCATCTGACTTGGAATCTGTGACGAAATCGCAGTTCTCTGCGGACAAAGGCATTGGGGTAGCATCTGCAGCAACAGCAGCAACACCAGTTTCTTGCTGTACTATTGATACTGGCAGCGATGGATGCATTACCTGCCAGTGCTTCACCACTTTACCACGCTCGACTGCTGCAAAGGGGCAATGTCCACACCGGTACGGCAGCACGCTGGAGTGTCGGTAATGATAATGACGCTTCACCTTCGACGGAAATCGATGAGTAAAGTGGCAGCGATGGCACTGAAAGAGATCGGAGTTTGGAATCTTGGCACAGAATTCACTGTAGTCCTGAGGAGTTGACTGCGTGACTTTCTCTTGCTGGCCTTCTAATCCGACAATTTTCGCTGCCGAGTCTCCATTACCTTCACTACCATCAAAACTGCTGGCGGTTTCAGTCTTGCATACCTACAAACCAGCAAGGCATGCTATCACAGAACAGTAGGTAAGTAATCAACGTACATGGCATATAACACATTATCATTTCGCTACATATAATGTCAAACAGTACAAATGATAGAACAAATACTGGCATTTATCACATCTATCAGTAAACAGTTAACTTGACAAAAGGCTACACGATCAATGCCTTAATAATCACATAACAGCAATGAAAACAACCAGCATATTAGGTTATAGTACATCGAACAGAACATCCGGTTGACATCCGATGTGGCAACTTTTCTGTGAGAAGTGTAGTGGTGGATTGACAAACATGAGACCTATAGGTGATTTTCCAAGACCAAAGTCAGTGTTCTAAGTTCCCTTCAGTGTGTTGACACTACTGGCTGGGCAAACAATTTTTTTTATTTTTCCAAAAGTCAGCAAAATCGTGTAGATACAACATTTTGGCTTAAACGAGATGACATACTGTCCTCTGCAATGCATCAACTTTGACTCTTTTAAACAAGACCACTGTTTCTTGATGCAAACATCATCGCAGATGACTATGCTGATCTCATTGATGCGGAGGTTACACGTGTACTGGACATGCATACTCTATTACAAACAATGAAGAAGTGCCAAGGCAAGCATGACTGTCGACGGTTGTCGGTACGAGCTGCCAAGCATAAATGACGACGGCTCGAGCGATGCTAGCGGAAAACACGCAGCAAGAAGAACAACCAGGAGTACATTGCAGCCGCTAAAGAGACAGAGACTCCCATCACTCAGCACCTCACCGAAGTCGAAGGTGACAGTCAGCTCGTCAATGTATTTTCCAACTTTTTCGTGAGCAATCTGCAGAAGATTTACCACCACTAAGGCACCACTGTGATCATGTACATCACAACAGTTGGCGGTTTAGCGCTGTGGTAGCGTCGTTCGTCGCACAAACGAAGTTGCTCAACATTGAGCCCGGTTAGTGCTTGGATGGGTGACCGTCTTTGGGCGGGTATACCACCTCGGTATGTAACCAAGCCAACTAGGGCAACTCAGCCTTGCATCCCTCTGTGGTCGCTAAATCGAGTACCAGCCTTAATTGGCTGGGGTAAAGGCGGGAATGTCACCTCTGCCGGGTGGTAGCTAATACTGTGTGATCCATATGGCACGTGAGTTCCCGTAGCGGTGCGGTGCTTGTAGCACAAACTGCTATACACTTCCTTACCTTACCTTACCTTACAACAGTTCCGCAATGTGTTTGTGATGGGCAACCACTCACTGATCTTCGAGTGGTAACTGTTGATGATGTCGGGAACATATTGGCAACCATGCGTGCAAAATCACCGCCTCTGGGTCTGGGTGTCTTACCAGACTGCAAAAAATCTGCCACGATTATCCCCAAATGTTCGCTCTTGGAGACATGGCCAAACCTGGAATAACTTTAGAAAAAGGGGCCAGTTAATCAAAAACCATTACGCATCAAACACAATGCAGGTATTATAGTAACATATATCATATAATTACACACTATCGTAAAAAACTGACACTAGTATGCACGATAATGTACAATGATGAAGAACGTGCATTAGAAACATCTACATATCAGGATGTATTGTTGAATACATACCATCGGTTTTTCTGACAAAATCTGACGAAGCAGAGGCTTCTCATCATCAGCTGCAGACTCGAGAGAACCATTTCTGTGCAAGTCAAAATGGCCTGCACCAGCGTTTCCTGGCAGCGGATTAGACATGCCAAACATTGCACTGTCTTCGTCGCGGTGCAACTTCAAATGCCGTATCATGTTGACACGTACCCGGTTGCTGAAATCACAGCGAGGGCAGTTCACGGGATCCGGGTATATCATTGAAGCCGGCAGCTCTTGTTCGAATGCATCGAGCAAACGAATCGCCTCTTCTAGTTCCGCTGTACTACCACGCGGCTGATCACCCGCTACTGAGCTCCTTCCAACCGACGATGGATGACTAGTTCTTGCCAACGATTTTCGCTCTATCGCCAGCAGAGGAATATTTCCCTCAGAGGTGTACCGGTTAGTCGGTCGTTTTTCCCTGTCTGACGGGCGACTAAGCAGTGAAGTAGATGAATTTGACTGGCGACTGAGACTATTACTAGGACCTTTTCTTGACCTTAGTGCATACAGATCAGTCTCTGAAAGCTCGACCTCAACTCCATCGATTATGCGGGACATCTTGATTGGCCGGTCACCGTGGTATTTACCGAGATGAAATTTCACGCAGTTCTGGCGATAGTGAGCAAAGTGGCAGTAGCCGCAGCGAAAGCCCTCGGCAAGGCTCTGGTTGCGTTCGTGAATTTCAAGGTGGCGCCGGTAGTGAACCATTTTAGAGCACTCGAACGGACAAAGATGGCAATGATACGTGTTGTGGACACCACTTCTCAATGGAATGGACGAAGAACTGCTGTAATCACCATTGTTACTGCCTGCAGCGGGAGTGCTGTGACATGCACAGTGTTTCTTGAACAGATCAAAGTCTTCACTGTTGAAATCGCAAGAGCTGCAGTGGAAACGAATCACGGTGCCAACATCAGGTGCTCGAGGCAGTGTCGGGGGCACCATCTTCACGATCCGTGAACCGGCGTTATCTTCAACTTTCTCTGTGTCTACCAGTCCATTATCCACATCATCTGCCAACACGCCGGCTGCATATCGGTCAAGTACGTCGTTAAACAGCTCTTTCGGGACATTCATGGTGGTTAGTTCGGACTGCTCTGGGTAGGTGGACTCCATGTAACTTGCCAGTGATCCCAGACTGTGACCATCGCGGAAATGACACAGGAGGTCTTGCTGCCACTGATAGAGCCCTTGACAAACGGGACACTCAACCAGCATCTGTTTGTAAGAGATGATCTCCTGCAGCACTTCAAAGCGGAAGACGTCGGCCGGGTGGGTGGAGGGGAGGTGTGCTTCAACAATGGGCATGTCTGTCGTACAGAAAAGACAGTACGGACATGTATGATAGCGGACAACGTGTTGGCCAGGATGGTGTGCCACGTGACGCTCAAATGATTCCTTTGAACCGCCCATCCACGAGCATAACTGACAGGCATACGGCTGCACGTTACGGTCGACATCTTGCGTCGATCGGTGCACCTCGGCAACGTGTACATCACGGTGTGTGTTGGACAGACAGGTGTATGAACATACACTGCACTGCGACAGCAACGACTGTGCTGGACGAATTTCAACAAACTCCAAGGCTGGCTCCTGTCCTCTCTTCACTGGCTTTGCAGCCTTTCTTGATTTCGATCTTTCACATCTTGAGCCGCCATGATCGACTGATATGTTACCGGCACCTGCTGATGACTTCAAGTCCCTACCTCCATCAACATCCATGTCCACACACGACGCTCCCGTCGTCTTTGTAGTACTGGTAGAACATTCACTGGAATCTTCAGCATCGGCACCGACACGTGGAGAGTCGGTGCCACCTTCACAGATGGCAGGCTGTTCAGCAGGTGTTGTCAAGTTTAGACCTTCGGCCTTCTTCAGCAGCTCCTTATGCAGCTCACTCAACGTCTTCTTCCCCGAAGTTTTCTTTGACGGTTTCACAGAATGGACCGATTCTGGTCCAGCTGAACGGTAAACAAAAACAGAACGAGAAACTGATAGAAACTGCAACTGAACTATATCTAATTTACCACATATTTGCTGGAGTGTACCATGTGCATATCTCTATTTCAATGGCCGTTTCCAGGCAAACCTGGATTAACCACCCCCTTTATATCAGTTGCACTGGACGTGCATCACAGACTTCAGTGGTTTATCC
>Ga0209366_1000188_pt1 | contig 14873 bp, 10 predicted proteins | sample WorMetmaBAHAMAS2_FD_187391 | JGI IMG/M metagenome (GOLD analysis project Ga0209366, IMG submission 187391) | Marine gutless worms symbiont microbial communities from Max Planck institute for Marine Microbiology, Germany - Inanidrilus... | ecosystem: Host-associated > Annelida > Digestive system...
ATCGTAACTATTCCTTAAGCTGTGATATGTTCTTGGTGATCTGTACAAACAGAAATTTTCAAGGAAGAAAAAAAGCTAAATAAAAAACTGTAGCCCCACATAAGTTTTTAAGTTCTGTTGTTGAAATAAACAGGTTTTTTCAAGTTACAGTTCTCTGCTCATCTCTCAGACGTGTCTGTAAAATGTAAAGAGTAATTTGTCATCCAAAAAACAATTTTCTGCCAGTTGGCAGCATGTTTTTTTCTACAGTTTAGTTGGTGGGCTCATTGACATTAACCTACTTGTGTGGCAGTCTACAATGATTGTTTGTGGAGTGAACTCAGCTATAACTCAGTGACTGGCACGGTGTGAATGTATTCACAACAGTGACTTATCTATGCACACACTGCATGCATAGCGGCTGTTTCTGGTTTAAATTGGTTCTCAGGTTCTGTTCTGTGTATATAACGTCTTCTGTGAACATGGTTACTATTTATAATGGTAAAAGTGTACGACCATCATTCAGTGTTCAACACTAAGTTGTTTTAGTAAGGGAGAGTTCATTCACTCAGCCGACCTCATTTCCTCACACACAAATACTCTTTTTTTTATCAGTCCTTACACCGTCGATCAAGTGACTCGTCGGGTCATAAACTCGTGAAATTGAACATGATTTTTTAACTCGCCACATTACTTTAGTCTGGTGTTAATTGGGTGTGAAAATGATCTTACAAAGTGTACAAGACTGCAGGTCTGATTTGTTGCCTAGCAAATCAACAACTGATATTGAACGTTTGAGCTTTGTGACTCGTGAACACCGTGTGAAAATAAAACTCATAATCAAAACTTAGGTTTGCACAGTAAAGTGTTGAGTTTATGTTGGTGACTGTTAAAGTGATTGTAGATGCAAGTGTAACTTTTCATCTCGGCCGCTTTGAACGACACTTTGGTTTCTGTAACGTCGATCGTCATCATCTAACTAACGATGTTGCTCAGTTGTGCTTCGTGTTCGTTTTTTTGCGTGTTTCATTTTCGCGTGTTTTTGTGCTGCGTTGTTTGTGTCTTGCGTGTTTCGCTGGTGACAGAAAATGATCAAAACTCGTCGCTGTCGTCAAGTTACTTGTCTGCACGCGGTTGAACATCACGGTACAAGCGCAATCATGTTGGCAGTACATCGGCAATCTAAAGAAATCTTTCCACTATAACAATTTCAAAGCATCTTATCAGCTTGGTAGAAATAGTGTGCAGACTGGGAAAGTGTTGGTATTTGGCTTGGAGTGTGTAAATGTGTGGCTTGGTGGTGTAGTGGTTAAGGCATTGACTTGCAACTGCAGAGGTCGCGAGAGAGACTTTGGGAACAATCTTGGATTAGCTGTGCCTTGATTGTCACCAAGCAGTATAATTTAGTACCAGCCACATGGCACTAATGCCCTATGGCTTGGAAGAAGGTAACTGTAGATCTGGCATCACACGTGTGTCAGACTTGTTGCTTATCCATCTCTGTTTAGACTCAATGTCTGTGTGAGTGTATTGTGTAAGCTGGTCACCATGCTAACACGCCACAGACGACACGGCTTTCCATTGATCAGCTAGTTTACTTTCATTAACGCATGATAGTTAATAACGGTTAACAAATCACATTACATGCATTATAAACGTACACGTACATGTGATAAAACCCGTACGCTGCACTAACTACCTACGTTCAGATATGAAGGTATCAACAGATATGAAGGTCTACATCAGTGATATGTCAAGTCACAAACAAAAGAACATAATTACATGTAGCTAACCAAGCTGCTCTGCGTACATTGTCAGCGTCTTTGATAAGCAATAAAAATGGCGCATATTAATAGCACGACGACTGGCTGCACCATTGTGAAAGACATCAACTGGCACTCAACTCAATGCCTCTACATTCCTAATAGAGGCATTATGTGACCTCGTATACCAGATAGACCCTGAAGCAACTACAAAATATTTGTCTCGCTTGCTTGTAAGAAATCTCACTCGCTTATTTGAGATGGTGTGCATCGAGTGCATTTTTTCCAGTTTAAGCGTTGATGGTTAATTTAACCCTCCACAATTATTCCATATGTTCACTAATGCAATAAAACGTATAAAGTATTTTAAAATCGTTGAAAAAAGTGAACAAGATTACTCAAAATAATCTGAGATCACGCTGCGTTGCCATGACGCGGCATTCGCTACGCGTTACACAGCACCTTCCCATTTTCTCCAAATTTGCCACTTCTTGTGGGGGGTCTGGACCGGACCTCCGTTTAATACACCCGAGCCATAGATCCCAATGTGTTCATCCACAAAATTGGAAGTACATGTAGATAATGTATCGCAACATATTTGGTTGTTTTGTACAGTTGCTCTATCCATATTCCATATCATTTGTTAGGTTATTGTCTTTTACTTTATTAATGGTAGATAAACGAAAACCTGTCAGTCGTCGGGCTGGGAAACAATGGAGGAAATGGGCTGTTTAAAATTTCTCTCGCTACAACTTGCAATTTTTCTCACTCTCACTTTTGCATTGGGGTAGATTACCAGAGCCTAGCAAAAAGCTATTGGAGTCTCTCAGATATCAATATAGCACGTGACTACCATGGTACACACCATGCAAGACGCATTGAACTGTTAATCAACTGCACTGCAACTGTCAATCAAAGCAACTCACAAAATGTACAAATTAACTCATCCTCTCAAAAGCAAGCGAGCATAGATGACAACTCAATACAGCCAGAAACTAAACTCACCACCATTAGCTGCTCATGAATATGTATGCATATTTATGTACAGTATCACTGTTCACAATGTTGTACAAAAATACAAAAATAATTACAGGACTCTTCTGGTAAAACTTAAATTCTACGGGACTGACACGGACACCGACTTCCTCGCCGCCTTCCACGCGAGGATCCCCACCTTGTCCGACGCAAGCGCTTTTCCTCGTGAGTATGTCCGTTGGGGATGCACAAGTGTACACGTTTACAAAAATTATGCGATAGGCGCATCCCTAATGTCGTCGGTGTCCGTGTCGGTCCCGTGGAGTTCCAGCTTAACCACACACACACACACGTGTACAGGGTGGCTATAAACACAGTGCAAGTATGGTTCATGTGAATGCATGGCACTAGCAGTTGTCACATTCCAGACAAATGACAATAAACACGTGTGTATGTTGACTATGGTACAACAGTAATTTAATCACAAATGCTGACAAGTTTGCAAAATTCTGTCACTGTCAGACCCAGCAGTAATTTTTCAATAAAGTTGTTGTCAAAGATCCCACCGCACCTTCAGTATGTCTCTACACTACCTTGTGAAGCACTCGACACGACTACTAACTGCCAGCTGACTGGTTTCTGATAGTATACAGAGTTAATAAACTTGTAATAGTCACCATTTAAAGAGCAAAACCACATTAAAGATCCCAATATTACACTGCAATCGATGCATTATGACTACTTACTTACGTACCTCAGGTTCAACATGTCTCTACCCTGCGTGGGTAATATCTTGCACCCGTCTGTCTGCCAATGGCGGAAATTTTTGTTAGTAGGTTCTTAGTAAACAGTCCGGTGCCCTGCAGTCAGGTCTGTTAGCTACTAGTGCTAGTAGGACCGGGTCAGTACGGTTATACGATGGATTCTCCGACATAGAGGTGGCATGCTGTGTGGTTTCTACAGCTGATGTGTGAGGCAGGACAGTGCTAAGCCGGCAGCGGCTGTGTAGTAGACATAATGACAGCGCGACGTCGCTTAAACCGAACTTCACGCCGCGTCTCCAGTAAATGTAACTCATCCGGTTCAAACACACACAGTCGGAGTTGCGTGCCGGACAGCGGCGGGGATGCACTCTTTTGAACTACAATCACTTCATCAGTCTTGATGATGATGTTCAACTGAGCGCCGAGGTAGTCGACGCCGACGAGATGCAGTGAAGTGACATGAGACGGCAGAAGTGGATTGATATCGAGCCTGTCATGATGGAGTCTCACGCCGGCAAAGCCGTTGACGAGCGACTGAAGATACGTGGACATTGCGGGCAGGTAGTTGTATGCTGTGCTACCCAGTGTGCCGTGTGACGTGTTGGCCCACACCTACAATGTTCACGACAACAGACTTCTTAGCTCAACAACAACAACAACGACTATTTTATAGTCCTTGATGCGGGAGTGTCTACCCGGGTATGTTACAATCCCTAGCATTCTCCCTGTTCAATCTGCATGTTAGTTTATTTGCACAATCTCTCTCTCTCTCTCTTTGGTCTAACTCTGGGTCCAGTTCAAAATGCTATTTTGGACAATGAGTCAGTCTGACAGTGAGTCAGTACATAACCCAACACGACGCTGAACCACACTTTCAGATTTGTGCCAGCTAGCCGGTCCTTTATTCCACCACAGACCAAACTTGCACGCCACCCAAGGGCTCTGGGACGAGTAACCTGTGACAGTCTGAGCCAGTAACTGAGACTAAGCCGTCGTCAGTACAGCAGTGTGCCACACAACGGCTGCTGCAGTGTGGCTAGCGGCTGTGCAGCGTGGCTAGCGGCTGCAGCGTGGTTCAGTGCGAGTGGTCGACTGACCTGAAAGTTGTTTGTGATGAACTCAAGTTGTTTGCGTAGACAACTGTTGGCTTTCTTCGTGTTGCCGACTTCCACCCAGCCAATGGTCTGCATCGCCCACGCCGTCGGCGGACTGCTGTCTCCTAGAAACTAATCAACACACACACGACTAGCATCATTAGCACCCGCGCTGTACAGGGTGGGCCGAAAAAACGGACTGTTTTTGAGAATTGATAACTTTGTCACACAGTTACCAAGTATGCTGACGGCTTGCAAGGGTTAATGTAACTGACTGCTGACAGTATTCTACTGTCAGTGTTTTCATGTGTTTTCCATGGGTTACACTGACTCATCAATCAGACCCAGTGTTTACTACACGCTGGCTGTCCATCAACGTGTGAAACAACAGCAGATAAACATAGATAATACAAACATTAGTAATTGTACAGTACTACGACTGGACGCCATCACAGGCATTACGTGTCACTGAGTGCAAACGTCAGCTATTTCTATGTGTATACACGCGCCGCAACAATGTTCTCATCACTTGAACAGCAGTGTATCTGACGACTTGTGTGAGCCTAACGGGACATTATCAAGCATAACGTAACCGTGGCAACAAGCATTGAATCACTTTCAACCAGCCTCCGACTTGGTTAACATAACCCGACTGTGGTTGACCCAGTTGCATAATTATCTGCCAAATGTGGCAATGTATGTGGAGCATGGTTAATAGTAGGGCTGTACCGAATAGGGGTTCTTTACTATTCGGCCGAATACGAATAGAATATTCGGTACAGCCCTAGTTAATAGGTCAACTACAAGTGTGAACCATGGTTAAAGATGTAGAACACGGCTACTGACTAGACAGACAGACAGACAGACAGACAGAGACAGAGAGAGTGATATAAGAATTTACTCGTTCATAATGGCTGAGATCATTCGACCTCAGCTCATGTGACATTGGCATCTGCAGCGGGTAACCAAGCAACACCGCGTCAGACTGCGATACCTGCGTGCCTGAAGACACATACACAGTGATACACACACATATACACGGTGGTCAAAAACATCATCAACAATGACAACAACATTGCAGCACAGCAGATGAGTGAAGCAGCACACAGAGGTACACTTTCAACTCAGCACATTACAGTGTTGTTACCAGCGAGCAACATGTTCATCCAACTAGATTTTCACATATTCTGCTGCGACTCATTTTTCCAATTTCAATTTCACCTTCTGCACCATAAGTTCCATCAAACAGTCGGTGACTTTATCTATCCGATTAAACAATGTTTTAGACTTAAGTTTTAGACCAAACTCTAAACTGAACACCAAAATTTGGTTTTAGACTAAAGTTTAGATTAACTTCAGTTTCAGACTTGGTCTAAACCTTTTCTAAAACCGAGTTTTAAACCAAATCTAAAACCGACTATTAACGTCACTTATTAACGAATGTGCAGTCTACACTTGTGATTTTTGTCTGTTGTTATCTTGTTTGTAAATACTAAATATTATTCTTTTTCATTCGAAATTCTAGCATTCAGCATTCCGGGCTGTGCCTAACCTTGTTCGCTTGTTTACGTCATCTATGACGCTAAATCCGAAAAGTAAAGTGAATTGTTTATGAAAGACAAAGTTAAAGACTAGAGTTTAAGCAGATCTGCCTATCTAAATATATTAGGTAAGTTCGGTTTAAACACCTGGATTGTCCAGATTAACCTTGGTCTAAAACCGAAGTTTGGTCTTAACTTCAGTCTAAAACCATACTTAAGAGGAAAGTTCTGTTTTAGAATTGGTTTTAGACTGAAGTTAAGACCGAATGCATTGTCACTTTACTTTATTTATGCTAATTAAGTTTTAGACTAAACTTTGGTCTTAAACCAAGTCTTACATGGAAAGATAGTCACCCAGTGCCAAAATGTGTTCTTATAGACTTCACTTTCGTTTTTTATGGCTATAACGCTCCCAAATCTGAAACAATTAGAATGAAACTTTGATTAAAAGTAAGAGATATCAAGGGCCTTCCATACAAAAAATACGAAGGAAATCACCAAAGAGATTCCATCAAATGGTGCCAAAAAAGTGTTTATGTCATCAATGCAACGTGGCATTTTGTCTACTTAGGTCGTCCAGTGTGAATTTTGACCATCTTTGCCTATTTTGTACTGCATCCCCATGTCCACTGCGAGCCATTAAGTCTGGTAGGACTCACTGAGTCGATAGCCGTCATGCACCGGGTGATAGACGTCGTCTTCTACTGTTATTCTGATGTTGTCACCAAAGTAGCGGAAGTTGGTGGTGGTCTTGTTCTCGAGCGCGTAGACGTAGGCTGGAGTGAGCAACGCTTGCTTCACGATCGCGTTGATGAACGGCGAATTGTTGACGATGCCTTGAGACTCGTCCAGCGACACAACGTCTACACAGCAGCGCCGCCGCCGCCACGGCCGCAGCCACGCGTCATTTCACCACTACTATCAGCACTAGTGCTGACAGCAGCAGCAGCAACTTCACTGTCGACAACTACGTCGTTTCAGTGAATGAAACTGATGCTGTGTGACTAAGACATGATAAAACACAAGATATGAAAGATAAACTAAATTATAAAGTAAGCAGGCAGACTATGTAGAAAGTGTTACCAACGACGCCAAAGTCGTGTGAGTTGGCGTACGGCGACACTTTACTCAGCAGGAAGTGACAGATGTCATTGACTGCGCTGCCTAGTGACGTGTTGGTGACGTCATGGGAACGGTTGCTAGCGTAAACAGACTGCTGCACTGCCCACACGAAGCCAGCGCTGACAAACGGAGACGACACTCCGCGGTCTGCATTATCGCTCAGCTCCGTACCTACACACAGACGTCAACAAGTAAGTAAGCAAATAACTAGGTTTACAGGACGTCGGCGTTGTGATCCTTGTAGCACTGAATACAAACAAACAAATTGTAACAGATGCCAAAACTATTTGCATGTAGTTAGGATTGTGTGCACACGTAGGTGATTAGTGCACTGCAGCGTGCAGGTCTGTCAGCTACTAACACGGCCTTCTAGTTAACATCTATTATTGACTGGTTTGACTCACTCACCGGTGGCGCCACTGAGCCACGGCAACATGGCGCCAGGTCGGTTCAACTGGGCAGCATTCCTGCGCGCAGCGTTCATCATGCGACGTCTGGATGAGATGAGGTGACGTGAGATGTCTGAGTGGAATAGAAGCAACGACGGGAACAACCACAACTCCTGGTGATAGGTCACTCGACCTGACCACTCCTGGACACATACACACACACAGACACACATAGAGACAGATACAGACAGACACAGACAGACAACCTGGTGATAGGTCACTGAATGTGACCACTGGACAGAGATACAGACAGACAGACAGACAGACAGAGAGACAGACACTGGAATCTCAGTAGTAGTGGCAGTGAGAGTACCTGATCGGAGGCGAGAGGCAATCCGCCGGGACTGATTCCCACAAACTGTGTCTGATAGTTGGCGGGCAGTGATGACAGCACGTAGTACCAGCTGGCGTAGGCAGCACGCGCCAGAGATATGTCACCGTCGACGTCGACTCTGCCGCGCGACCATAGAGACGACCACGCTCGCACGTGACTAGCGAACAGGTCGTCATTGCTGTGAATGCGCCGTTTAGCTTCACGTCAAACATCATCCACAGAATTGCTGTTTCAACAAATCTAACAAAAATGGGAGAATAAAAAAAAACAAAACTGAGACACAGACACTGAGCTGAGACAGTGTACTTGACATCATTGCACAATGTTACCTTCCTCGTAGTACTGTTCCACGTGGTGCCTGCTCAGCGCTACGGCCGTCACAAAGACCCACTTGGCACGTCGCGTGTTGCGCGGAGGAACCAGCTTGTGTGGCACGCGGTCGTACATCACGTGGACACGCTCGTCTGACGTGCTCGCCATCTCAGCCGCATTCAACGTCCCCACTTTGTAACTACACACACAATCTCACACATACTACACATACACATGGTTTTAGATACTTTTTACTTTATTATTTTTTATTCCCTGGTTACTTCGTGTGGTAGAGTAAGTTCGCTTCTGTAACCTTTCAAGCACACATGAAATATTTGTGACATAATCAGCAACATTCTCAGCGTGTAGCTCATACGTGACGGCTACAATAAAAACACGATCACACACCATTTCAACAGTCATTTCACAGCGAGCAACACCTGCTAGACTGGCAGATGTAACTAATGGACGATGGAACAAGCCTGTTCGCAACTAAATTCAGCAAGAAAAAGGAAGTAACTGAGATAGTTAAGTATACAAGCAAATCATCAACGTAAAGCTGAAGTCAACAAATGAATCAAGGACACATTACACGATGAGATGCAACAATGACGGCGGCATATAGCTTCAAATCAATCAATCACTGCACGATGCACATACAAATTTCTGCAAATACATAATACATTTATTTATTAATTTACCGATTTTCCAAAACGTGAAGTCACTAATAAAGCTGAGAGAAGAAGTGGTAAGTTCACCTGACAAGTTCACGTGCCGAGTCGTGAGTGACAAACGTCAGGTCGTAGCTGGCGCCCCAACGATTCACATCCACCAGCAACTCAATCGCTTCAGTCTCGTCAGCTCTCTCAATGTCCACCTCGACTACTGCAACGTTCTTGAGCGATCGATGCATGTACAGGCGCTGAGTGACGACATACGACGTGCTCACCATTCGCTCACTGTAGATACCTACACGCCCAGCGTGCACGGCACGGCTACACAGCATCAACTTACATTCGCTATACTCGTGAGTTCACTTCTGACGTTAGATGTGACTTATATCTGCCACGCGTAAGATCTGACATGTCATCACGTAGACACATACTTATTGCACAACTGGCGGTCGACACAAAACACTCGGTATGTACGCAGTAAATAGAAACTCTGTAACTCAATTTCCATTCACAACACTTATGTTCATTCGTTTAGACTGTTATATGTTATATTTTTACACTGCTTTTCAACTCAGTCAACTAACACACACACAAGTCACAACAGAGCACTGTCTGACTGGTCGGAGTTTGACAGACACGTGAGCTGGCAAACCAACAATCTGACTCCGGCAGCTTTTGGTAAACTCTGGTATACCAGGTCACATAGATTACTCAAGAAACCTAGGGGGCATGGCATGACCACATAAATACCTAACAGCGATGCCACGTTAGGTCCTGTGAGCTCTACGAGTTCATTAATTGACGTAACGTCTAATGATCCACTCGACACTAAATAGGTCATTTCGGCGATGCTCTTCCGAGTCACGATCTATTGGCTAGTAGTACTGACTAAACTAAATTAAAAAACAGGAGAAACGATCACAAAAAATACAATAAACTTTATTCTAATGCAAAACACAAACTACATCAATATGAGCAATCATTAACACAAAGTAAACAAGTTTAGTCGCCTCTCACTACATCTGGCCTGGAACTGGAGTGGGGCTATTCTCAAAGAAAAAGATAAGCGAATAGTAAATAAAAAAAAAACATAAGCAACAGAAAAAGGAAGCAAGTTACAAGAAGCAAAAGGAAGCAAGTGATAAGGTAAACAACACATAAACATCCTATATAATGCCATGACAAAATCTACAATGATTCTAGCTTGCATCAGGCCGGCAGCGGTGGCCGCACTCTTCAAGTAGATGATGACGTTACTACAAACAAACCCGCGGCGACATTGAGTTCGTGTGTTCTGTTGAATGTCGTCGACGGCTCAGTCGCTGAGATGACAAATGAACACGTCGACGGGATGGCAGCACGATGACTCTCACTACGCTCACCATTGTACACCCCACTCACGTACACGTCAGCGCCGTGGGCAACTGTTGCTAGGTAACCGTTGCCAACACTAGGTCGTTGCCGTGGCTCCTTGGGCAGACTACAAATGCATGCAAGTGACAAAGGTATAATGACAGCTGTGCAGCTTGTAACACTGCACGCATTGAATGGCCACAAACTAGTTACGCAGAGTAAAACTATCAAACAGACAAATACATGGACATTTTAATTTTACATCAATTGTACTATAGCATATAACAATTCAACAGACTAGACTAGACGGGCATGTTGAAGTGAGTCATAAGGACCTGTCAGAAGTGAAGATGTAAGCGTTTGGTGAGACATGACTAGGCAGCGCGTACAGGTCGGGATGCATTGCACCATTCACCTTAGACGCCATTCCACTGTGTACTATAACGTACTGTGACCCCGCGTTGCCGTGGCTACCAGCATCACGTGACCCAGTGTCGCCATGACGACCACGTGGCTGCTCCGAGTCAATGTTGTCAATGACATCATCCAGGCCTGATGACTGCCTTGCGGTCTACAGCAAAATATTTAGTGAAGTTTGAATTTGCAAAACAGTAATAACACAAGATCGACAACATTTGTACACTACGAACACTTGTATATAGCCATATGGTGTGGACGTTCAGACACTAAAACAGCAGAACAGAACAGACCGGCTAGAGAGGAGACAAGTGTTTAAGTGTTGTTTTAATTAACGAAACATTACCACACAGGTGACTGTCAGCCCCACATAAACAGCAGTCAGTTTTTGTACGTTTTCATAGCATTTAAAAACAAAAAGAACTCAGTTAGAACCAGGTACAGAACATTGCTAACCTCAGCAGCAGTAGTCTGTTGCTGGCCGCCTTCATTGTTTCGCTCCAGTCCTGCGTTGCCAGCGCCGTACACTCGTGGCACTGGCGGGATGTTGTGTGACCTCAAATGTGATGCGTGGGCGCCATCATGTAACTGCTGAGCAAGCCACTCATCTTGCTGCTGCTGCTGAGCTGCTTCTCTCTCTAACTTCTACACATCACAGCATTCAACACATACACACAATGGCTCGTCACCAACTTGCCATCCAGTGACTGACAGACTCATTGTTTTACGTCCCACTCGACACTAAATAAGTCATTTTGGAGACGGTATTCCAAGCCAATCTGTTAGCTAGTACAACTGAGACTGAGAGATTAGTCACACACACACACACACGCACATAGCATCTCTACCACTACAAAGTTAGTTCTCCTAGGTCCGTACAGGTCTGCTATGAGTAAGCAGGCTAAAAATAACCAGCCTTCAAATGTGTTCTGCTCAGCATATTGATGTTAAGATGAAAGGTCATTCCACACAGCAATTATTGATAAACAATAAACCTTTCACAGAGAAAAGCCATCAACATACGTAAAATAAAAATGTTTCTTGCAACATCATTAGCATATATGTTCATGAAAAAAACTGCAGCCGATTACATCGTATTGCTTGGTGATGTCATCTCTACGTAAAGTTTTTTGTCATGCATGCGAAAGCAAAAATAGCTAGCAATATGCCCCATTAATTCCTGCAGATGTGGAGACTGCAATATAATAAATTGTTTGTTGCAGCATTTAACAATTATATTGAGCCCCCAACGAGAAGCAAATCTCAGATAAATTTATTTTATTTCATTTTATTTTACATGTGCACACAGTTAATGCACTACTGAGGCTTCGTTTAAGTAGCAATCTTTCCCTTAGTTACTCCAAGTTAGACCACATATTCAGAAAACATAACTACTATTTAAATGATTGGTTTTTCAGGTGTTACCAGTTTAGATCAATAAGTACACTTGCCCTGCACTTGGTACAACACAGAGCAGCTCCATGCCGTTTTAGACATAACAGCCCACTATCCAAGACAGACAATTTGTTACTATGTGATTGCTGTGTGTGGTGCATAGAGTGAATGAATCAATATAAGAGTTCACCTGCATCTGTTTCCTGTCCTGTATCCACTTGAGTACGTTCTCACCAGCACCATCACCTCTCTGCTTGATCTTTGGTTCCATGGCTGATGCACGCTCATCATCAATCACTGCCACATGCCGACTGTCGACCATGTCTCTATCAGTTACACTTTCAGCATCTTCATTCTTCTGCTTTCCCTCAAATTGCAGTTGGAGTGGTGTGTCGTGATCACGTTTGATGCTGGAAACTTGTTTAGAGTTTTTACCTGTTGGTACATTGTCTATCTCAGCCGGATGTTCTTTATCATCTTCATAGTTATCACTATATTCATCACCACCAGGTGGCAATTCATTACCTCTCTCATCATCCTTCTGTTGCTGTACACCTGCTGCTGTATCAGCATCCTTCACAGTGTCGACCTGGTCATCTTCATAATTATCATCATATTTCTCATCTTTCTTCAAGTCTGCTGCTTGATGCTCAGCATTTATTTGCTTTTGTTTACTATTTGTGCCTCCACGATTATCTGCAGCTATTTCCATCTGCCGAAACCTGTCTCTGTCATTACTTTGCTGTCCATCAAAGCTTTGCTTGGCCTCAGCATTCACATGATTTCTGTCGTTGTTCCGAAACAGACCGACATAATCGGCATCTTCATCAGCAGTGCCTTTTCTGCGACTGCTCCGTGATCGCTGAGCAGCAATGTGTTTTTCACTGTCAGTGTACTGGTGAAACTGTGAGAAATCAGACCGCGGCCGACGAGATGAAGACGCATACATCAGCCAGTAACCCACACATGAGACTAATATCAGAAACACCACCAGTGTCACAATCCGCAACTTTCGAAACTTCATCGTTTGCATTTTCCGAATGAGACAAGACAACTTAACAGCAATGAAATGTAATCTGGCTCTAAACTTCTAAAATTAAAAAAAATATTTCACATTACAAACCAAAGTAAAAAATGCAGAATACCAGTGCAGCATTGTTTGTGTTACCTATATTACCCTTGGATGTGATCCTTAGACCACATACTTGGTCTTGAAACAAAAATTGAAAAATGTTGTCTTGGTCATAAAGGCTCCCGTCTTAATTCCAATGGTCTGTTCTTGGTCTTCCAGTGCGGAACTTGTAGTAATTCAGTATTACTTAGAAACTTGGAGCAATTGCTATACTTTCATTTTTCAATAAAACAACATGGTACCAGTATCAGTGTGGACTGTCATTACACTCCAGTAGACAGCTTACATTAACAAGTGTTGTGGTGTTGAAGAAATGAAAGACTGGTCTTCATCTTGAGTCACTAGTCTCGGCCATGAATGGTTCACTACTACTGATGCTAACAGTAGCACTAATTATAACACCCCTAATAATGCTAGCCATACAGACAAAATTTTATTTCCCATTGAACATGATATTGGTGTATTATACTGCAGGCTACTTCTGCATGACACCATGCTAAATGATGACAGCTTCAGATCTGGCACAGCTACATACACCGCTTGTAACTGTGGAGCACAGTTAGAAACTGCAGAACACTTTCTTTTTCATTGCAGCACTTACGAGGATCATCGAGAATCGGTATAATTATTGTTAGCGGCTGAATGTTTAGCTAGGTTACACCGGGTATCAGTAGCTAGGTGCAACGTGAACAAGCCAACTCGGAACATCGTGAAATACTCTACTGAATTTAAACAGAACAGCAAAATGGCTGAAAAACGCACGAAATAGGTTTTGCATTCACTTTTTTCAATAAAAGAACAATAACTAAGTTTGAAAAAGAAATTACTATCACTGTCGGAATGTAAACAAACAATTGCCTAAAATAGTTATAGTAAGTATGGCGATGTAACTAAAATCCGATCAGACTACGTCGACTGCTGAAAGGGGAGGTGTCATGAGTGCAGACTCCATACTTCAAAGACATCATTAACATGCATAGACTCATAGACTCTAGTCACGTCAAGCTGTTTTATTGCTGCGTCGCGGTTAATTGTATGCGTGACACAGAATCGGTAGATCTAGCGCATCGCTTGAACTGTAGACAGACGCTAGGCAGTCGTACAAGAACTAGCGAACACGTCAGACGTGCAGTCGAGGTCATACGATATATCTGGTCTCTAGTATATTACACTAACACAAAACCGTACAGTCTTGTGGATGTTGAACATAACATAGCCTACGTCAAGACATTCACAGAAATATGTTGCGTCTGTCCATTGCTGAGTGTGTGCGGTATATAGGGGTAGCCGGGGCCTAACTGGTGAAGTTCGTTGTACGGATTCGATATTTTCTATTTAGGCCTACTGATCGAGTTGCTGAGGTCGAGCGTTTGACCTCCATCTTTTACCTTTCGACCTCTAAAGCAAATTGGAACTAGAAAAATGCATGACAAAGCCTCGCGTATAGCCCGCTCGGCGCCATAGTGTCGTCCCCTAGTGAATATTTATGAAAAAAAATTACTTACTGAACACGTCAATGCCTAACAGCCTTAGCAAACATAACTGAACTAATCATGGTAAAATTATCGA
>Ga0209366_1000189_pt1 | contig 14837 bp, 7 predicted proteins | sample WorMetmaBAHAMAS2_FD_187391 | JGI IMG/M metagenome (GOLD analysis project Ga0209366, IMG submission 187391) | Marine gutless worms symbiont microbial communities from Max Planck institute for Marine Microbiology, Germany - Inanidrilus... | ecosystem: Host-associated > Annelida > Digestive system >...
CTATGGAGATGGTACTTCCCTATGTGTGTTGTTGCATGGCACTACTTTACTTACTAGAAGCTAGAACACCGTGTCCAGAAAAAAAGGAGAGCCACTTTATTTTTGGCCCTAACTTTACCAAATGCTGGTTCATTCTCAATTTTTTTTCACAAATCACTGTTATTCAGCAGTAAATTTCTGTTAAATTAGTAATTGCACATTCCACCACACCTCAGTCATGTCACTGCATTACCTTGTGAAATTTGTTTGTGCTCAAAAATCGAGATACTCCAGTACTGAGTGAAGCGAACTGCTGTGCAAAACTTATCCATTCAAAACAGTTACTGAAAAACTTTTTGTAGTGATATTCGCATCATTTTGCTCAGCACTGAAAAGAATTTTCAGCATTCACACATAAAAAAAACTATTAAAATCACCAACTACAACAACCAAGAATAAAGACGCCATTCGCAATCAAATGCTTGAGCACTCTATCAACATTCTCAGACAGTTACTGTTGGTATCAGTCGGTGAGTTACAGGTGGTCAGCACACATCACTTTGTTACTTGTAAATCATGCAGTCAGCATCACTGAGGCCTGCTATCGTCTAGCATCATTCTCCTTCCACAGTTCTTGCCCGCTATACGTTAGATTTCAAGAATTCCAGCGAGTTCTTTGTTTTTGCAGCAGGACAGTGGTCTGGTGCCCTGTGCACTTGAAGCAATCAACTTTCTTAGCCATAACTTTGCTATACGTCGACTGATTTTAAACATTATCTCAATGTGGTCTTGGTAGTAAATTGGTATAAATTAGTAGTACAGATTTCAGCAAAACTATATCGCTTTGCTAAACTACTTTGTGACGTGTTGTTAATCACTCTGCATGTTTGAGGTTATTGCTGTTTTTCTGATGTTAATATTTCACAAGGTAGTGTAGCGACACATTTGAGGTGTGATGTATTGTTTTGCTGTTCCGTAACAATAAATTTACTGTTGAGTTTGCCAGTGAAAGAATTATGAAAACCGACCAGTATTTGATAAAGTTAGAGCCACATATAATAGTGGCATGGTTTTTTCCCGGACATGGTATAGATAGAATTTTGTAATGTTTTGCTTCTCTGCAAGTTGTTTGTTGCATCTCACAGTTTATTCTAGTTTTCACAATAATGATAATAAAATAATGAGATTAGAATCAGCAGTTTCTGTAAGATGTTGATTTAAAATTTTGAGACAATGATGCTGATAGGTGGACATAATCTGTGAAATATTGTGCATGAAAGCAATCCAGTTGGCACACAGTATATCCTGGTATTTGTATGTATTTGGCTGTCCATATTGCACTTAACGTGTACCCTGTCAAAGTGTTTGCTGTATATAGGCGTTGATTCCATGAGGGTCTGCAGGTCTTAACCATCACAAAATTTTGGTCATGATGGCTGATAATAAATTGGATGCTCGCAAAAAATTGACTGAAATGTTTAATATAATTTACTAAGATTTGGGTTATGCAATCTCTACTGAGCAGACTTGTATCCATGTCTTTTCCCAGCCCCGCTCAGCCACTGGGGGAGATTATATCCTTTACAGCATTTATCATTCACCGCGCTCTCCTTGGCAAGGAAGGACAGGAGTGAATGAGGTGAGAGGTGAGGTGACAGAAGGAGGGAAAGGCATTGAGAGGAATCTATAGAAGGGTTGGACTCTCACAATGTGTGGGACAGATCAACGCCAGTGTTGCTAGAAGACAAGTCAGTGTGCATTTGACTGATGAATGTACAGCTTCGTGGAATAACCATGAAATTGCCCCATTTGGAAAACCAATTTTGTACACACAACCACCACTTAGACAGCTCCAGTGGAAAAAAAGGAATAAAGCCCTGTATGGATGTCCGCTGCACTGTCTACTGAAACAATTACCAGCAAATATGACAACCTGGTTGTAGTCTCTTGACAGATGCACAAAAATTGTTAACTTATGTTAGGCTTTTATACTTACCCTCCCATCCCAAATAAGGACTAACAAAGCTGTCACATGCATGGCCCTCTGAAAACTTTGACCTTGAAGGGCATTTGGTCTATGGCCTTGGCTTTGGCCTCGAAAGGCACTGGAAAAGTCACTTGAACACCCGTGGCTTTGGAGTTTGGCTTAACACAGCACTGCAGGTCTTGTCCTCCAAGGTGTTGTCCTTGAATACATGCCTGGTAAGTTGGTAACCCAGTAAACAGTGACGTCGGGGCGACGTCCGACACATCGGCAGAAACTGACGTCTGTTAGACGTCGTACCGACGTCATTTGCTCATCGGCCTCAGAGCCGATCGACGTCGGGCCGATGCGGCACGGCGTCGGTACGACGTCTGGATGACGTCATCCCGACGTCGGTACTACGTCTGGACCATGACGTCGGGTAGGATGACGTCTGCCAACATGTAGGTCCATACGTCGATGCAAAGATATCCGGGATCCATTCTATTGCACCCTGTGACCACAATCAATGCACAACGTCACAGACAGACGGACACTGGCATCATAAGATAAGCGCGAGATGTATATATGGTTAACCGTATATATTACATATTACATCTCGCGCTAAAAATCCATCATAGCCTGTATAGACAGTAGACTTCGCCCCAATGAGCGCTGAGCAACAGCTAGGCCTACAGTGAGTACAGCCTATATTTCATTCTTTCATTAACACAATTTGGTTGGAATTGATGCAGTAATTTAAATGTGCTATCATCTTGCAGCTTACGAATACACGCACACGTAACACATCATAGGAATCATTACGTGAAAATATTGCATCATCTACAAAACCGGAAGTATGCCTATGTATGACGTATTGCAGAGCTGCAAGAGATCGATCGATTGACTGGTTTGACGTTCCACCGTGAATTCGTCGGGCACCTATCTGAATTTGTTACAAGCACAGTTCAAATGCTTGCCTTAGTCTACTAGGATGAGATTTGACAATTTCTCTGTTGTGGGTTCCGATGCATGGATCGTCTTCAGATAGTCCCATGACTCCCATCACATGGCGCCTACGCCTTTGATGGAAAATCCGACTAGCAGTAAAGATCATGGAATCGAGTGCACCAGATAACACCCGTCACAGGTACATCTCTTACATAAATGCACACATACATTATAGGCTTACTAATTGAACGGCTTATGACAATGACTTTTTCACCAATCCTCTGGGCTCTAACACGTGATTTATTTTTGGCGCCTCTCTAAAGAGGCGTGGTTCAAGAAGGTGGGGAAAGTTTGAGGGAAGAACAAATTTTGTTGAAGTTTCGCGCTACATACCGCTGTATGCGTGTACTTTTTGGGTTGCTTAGTAAGTTTATATCTGTTTATACATTTTGAATTTTTTTTGCTAATTTGCTGTAATTCGGGGTTGTGATTTATCCATTCGAAGGGGTGTTCGTAAACACTGCTCGGGCGCCTGAGTTCGTTACTAAACACCAGCCTGTGTGTGGGTCGGTAGGGTGAGCACTGAGCAGTTGCGTCTCTCTGTTTGTGTGTTGGTCTGTCTGTCTGCTTTCACGCTGAGAGGACAAGTTCAATAACAGGTGTGGGGTCTGGGAAGGGGGCTGTGCCAGTGGACAGATTTTTACCATTTTTTCCCTAATGATAGATATTTGCGTGAATGTAAATGATCCGGACCTTTTTTCCGATTCCTCAAGGGACATTGCTATACACTAAGGCTCAAGCTCCATTGGTTCGATTTTTTGTGTATTTGTTGTAAACCTGCTTGTATAATATGTCGACAACAAATCGACCAAGTGGAGTTTGGGCCTTACTGTGTATGTATGTGCTCATAACCAACATATTTGTCTGTCTGTATAGCACTGTGCTTACTGTGCTTTTAATATCAATTGCAACACGTGTTTTTTGGTTATTACGCTCAGCATGCAGTGTGATAAGGTCAATTCTGTGTGAGGCAGCATCGTGCAGTCCATCGGCATTAGCATATATACTTGTCAGAGTTGTTAAACCCAAATTCTTCAGTCGTTCAATGTAACTAGGATGTTTTATATTGTAGACTAGTTATGTTGTTTTTTTTTCTGTATCTGTTCCTAAGTGTTAATGTCTTTGATAAGGCTGGGAGACCACAACTGGAGCTATGCAGATATGCATATCATTCACCATATAGACAGCCTATCTGTAAATGTGTTTAATTTATTGTATGAGAATGTGATAAGTGTGGTGCATCGTATCACTTCCTACATCCACCCAACCGACCGACCGACTGTCCGACTGTGTCACTTCCTACAGAGTTTATAGTGTTGACAATTTGGCAGTTGATGGTGGAGATATATGACATTTTATATTTCACTTGACTGTGTGACATAGTGCTGTGTGGTCAGTAGTAGTTCAATGTGTTGAATTGATTCTGTGCAGCACTTCACAATGAGCGTTACACAAAATGCCTCTGTCACTGATCCAAATCGGTGAGTCTAGTCTAATTGCATATTTATCAATAAATTGAGAAATTGCTGGAGTGCATATGATTGAATGTTGTTAGTACGGTTAACTAGTTGATTGCTGCTTACTGAAGAATATCCACTGGAACTGTAGAGCAATGCAACGCAGCTGAAAGTGTTTACAAACTGTGTGTTTATCATCACTGACTGTGATTCCTTCACATGTTTGTTGCAGTGCCATGTCCACACACACACACACACACTCACACACACACACTTGCTATTTTCATCCTTGCCGTCGTATTTTCTCACCATGTTGATATGAACTTGTGAACGGTGATTGTTGCCATGTGTGTGTGCTGTCAGGCTGCTGCATTCCGGTCTGTCGGGAGAAGACGCCGCTCGTTATCTGAAGAGCAAGAACGGCTATCACGGTCTGTTTCTGTTGAGAACTGGAAAGAAAAACACTTTCACAATATCTGTCCGGTATCTACATCTGTATTTGTCTCTCTCTCTCTCTGTCCATGTGTCTCTGATATTTACAGTTTCTTACTATCTTTTGATGGAAATATTCTGAAATAGTATATTTAATTCCTTCACTGTGTCTCAAAAAAACGACACTGATGTAGCACACTATAACTTCAACGTGCATCAACCAATTTTAATAATTTTTGGCTGACATTATCTATGACGTCTATGCTATCACAAGCCTATTTAATTTCTTATGTAAGTTCGCTATTACTTCCTTAACTTGCTGCATGTTTGCGAAGACGGAAATGACTCATTTTTTGATGTCATCAGTTGTTTGTCAACATGCCAGTTACTAAAAAAGATAAGATTCTGATTAATATTTTGTTGACGTTAGAATGGTACAATGCTAGCGGAGAGTTTCCTAGCAAAAGTGGAACGTAGGCCTTGTCTACAAGTTGTTGCAAAAGCTACAGGTTACTGGGTCAGTCGACCGTCGTCCCTGCAGCGGCAGACAATGCACCGCCTACACAGCTGATAACATTGATCTTGTTTAGAAAGTCGTGTTACGCACAAAAATGTCTAGACAAGAAATAATATTACCATACTCTACTTAATAACTTCATCTTATTGTCTGCACAAAATTATTAGAATTGGTTGATGAATGTGGAAGATATAGCAAGCCAAAGCACCGTCGTTTTTGAGACACAGCATACAACATAACTGAAACAACAATTTCTGGGGTTCATGTTTCCACAGGTAGTGCAGAGACATTAGTCAGGAGAGGTGGGACAACAAATCACCGTTCGATAGTGTACTCTGTCAACAACATTTCTGCCAAAAATCACCAAAATCAGCTGATGTGGATTGAAGTTGTATTGTACAACATCAGTGTCGTTTTTTTTGAGACACGGTGTAGATGCTGGATTCTTGATGTCATCTGTGTTTATGTTCTCTACATCTCTGCACCATTACACTTTATATCCATTTCAAAGCTGAACTTGTAGTTTCTAATAAGTCACTGTTCAAGTGTCACTAAAGTTGGATTGCACCATCCATACTTAACTTAAATAGTCGTTAAATTTCCATTGAAATGCATGGAGATTTAAGGATTACTTATGTTAAGTATGGATGGTGCTACCCAGACCTAAGTGTTGATTTTTTTCCTATTTTTGTATGATGATTTTTGTGTGATCTTACTGCTTCTGAATAATCACTTTCTTTGTTTTAGTTATTAATTAACGTATATTATGCATTCTTCAGTATGTAGTTAAAACACCACTTAGATGATGCATTTAGATGTGCAATGTGCATGTTTGTTTAATTTTTATACTCAACATGGACCAGTGTTTCATATTCATCACACGATGTATCGGGGTGGGGACGCATGTGCTTAATGTCCACAGGAAGATTTTACAGGCAGTTTTGATAGCTTGACAATATTGTTAGGATGAACAAGCTATTTATTTGTGTGAATCATGTATTTCTAGTTGTTTTCAGTGATTTTAATCGCAAAAACAGTGTGTTCTTGACAATAATTGCGCTGTATAAATCTACTTATATAAATTAATTGATGATCTAGTTAGATATTAGAAATATTGGTAGTATTTACTAAGTGGTCTCACAGTTTGGAAAGACTTGAAATGTTTTGTAGTCGAGATGGAGACATTGTACACGTTAAAGTTTACAGTACTGGCGACTACTTTGATGTGTACGATGGAAACGAAAACACGCAGTTTGCTTCGTTGTATGAACTGGTGTCTTATTACTGGAAACCAAAGCCGACTCAGAACACGCTGCTGGAGAAGGGTGGAAAACCGATCCAGCTGCTGGCTCCAGTGCTCAACAACTATGAACCAACCGTACTCGACCGGTCTGTCAGTCATGTCTCCGTTTATTGATAAATTACTGTACATATTTGTATCTTTATTGACATCACTACAGTGGCTGACTTCGCTTTTTGGATTAGTCTTTCGCTGAGACCAAACATCGGACTAAGCCGAACTTAATCCAAAAAGTGAAGTGACATTTTTGATTCGGACTCAGCAAATTGCTGAGCAAAAACTTTCGCTCAGCGATTTGCTGAGTCCAAAGTCGATTCGCCGAGCGAAAGTTAATCTGAACAATTCAGTCTCAGTCCAATTCACTTTACATGCAGTAGATAGCTTAATCCCCTAGGGATTAACTTTCGCTGAGCGTAAACTCACTTCACTTTTTGATTTTGTTTGTAACTTTGTAAACAAAGATTGTGATCATGATTGCGGCAGCTAGTGATGCGCGTGTGTAAACGATAGTGTACTCGAATATGGCGGAAGTGACGAAATTCTTTTTTGTCGTGTACCGTGAGCCTGCTATTTAAATAAATTGACTGATTGATTTGACAACGATCTATTTTTAGCAACTGTTTCTGCTGAGCTAATCTGGCTTTGGACTCAGTCTTTAGACTCAGCGAAAGACTAATCCAACAAGTGAAGTCACCCAGTATACTCAGCGTGTTGACTCACTATGTTGAATCATCTGACATAATTGTCGTGATGCTGACGTATTCAGTTAATATGGAATTGATCCTACAATCACTAGAATATTATATTCATCAGTCACGTCTCTAGGAATCTACTAAATTCTCTCTAGAATTTGTAAAAATTTATACGATGTTTGCGTGTTTGTATAATGTCAAGACAGACATTGTCATGTTGGCACAGATGGTTCTATGGCGACATTACCGCCGACCACGCCAAACAGCTGCTAATGCAGGCGGGCAAGTCGGGCAGTTTTCTGGTGCGGAATCGTCAGAGTGTTGAGCACCAGTTTGCACTGAGCATTCTGTTAGAGCGTCAAGTTCTACATGTTATTATTGTTTATGAGGTGAGTGGATTGACTGCAGTGTTTGATAGCGTTTGTTGACTTAGGTGACTGCTACTCACAGGTGACAGATGTCACTCACTGACTCACACATGCTGTTCAATCACAACAACCAAGTCGGCATTCTCTCAAAACTTTTTTATGGTGTTAATGTTAAATATTAGTTAGTTGCTTTAACATAACCAGAAATTATTTAGTGTTTAGTGACATTTCTGGGTTAAACCTTTGATAAACAGGCAAGGTTTTATTGGTTGCATTCAAGTAACTAGCTGGCATCTCAGTTACCGTACATTGTTTGTGTGTGTGATAGGATGCTCATTATTCTATTCAGGCTAAAACGACGCACCACTTTCCCACTCTGGAGCAGTTGTTGGAGTACTACCGAGAGAGTCCGTTTCAGCACGAGAGTGTCGGTGACGTGACCCTCGGTGAGGTATGCTCTCTGCGCTGCTTTCTCTTACTTACTTGATATCATGTGTCTCTAAAGTTAATGTACGTGATTATGATTGGTAGTAAAATTCATTGTCAAGTTGACCATGGCTTGTGTGCTGTGAATGAAATGTATTTATTTGTCTAAACAGTTTGGTGCATGGTATTTGTGAAAGGAAAGAGTGTCGTCCATCACATTTGAGTAATTGTTTGCAGCAATTAATGATTCAGTATATGTAACTGATTCGTATTTTCTGTTTGTCTACGTTGTAACTCCTCTTGTGTGGCCTCACTAGCAGGACAGTCCAACCAGACAGGACACTCCAACCAGACAGGCTGGGGCTTAGTGGATCCATCAACAAAGAAGCCCGTCTTTGTCCAAGTTCTTAATTTATGCAAACCATGTTTGAAGACATTGATGCTGGTAGCTCCAGCTGTCTGCTGGTCCAGCCAGCATATTCCGTCTGTTAATCACTCTAACAGTCCGAGTGCATGTCATTCTAATTAATTTCAGAGAATGGCGTCTTGTTCCCATGTTATTTTTTATCAATCTCTGCATAGGTCGATGAGTCTAATGCGTTAATCCACTTGTTTGTCTTTTTGTCCTTTTGTTGTCAGGACAAGTAAAAAGTTTTGAGTGAATTATCAGACGAGTTTATTAAATTTCGTAAGATTGGGGTTAGGGTGAGTGACGTGTGTATGATGTGGGAGGGTATACAGTCCACAGTGGACTCTAGACTCTAGTTGCAGTGTGTTTGTTGATGGATCAAGAACAACTGAAGTCCAGCGAGTGTCTGTTGAGCGTCTATTGATTGTCATTACATCTTAGTCGTTACATCCTGCAATATAACCTCATGTAATTTCTGGCAAATGAAGCTGCATCAACAAAAACAGAGTTGGTTTGGAGACGATTTTAGACGACATGTAGTAGCTAGAGAGACCTACAGACAGACAGACAGACGATTGATTGGTTGGTTGGTTGGTTGGTTGGTTGGTTGGTTGATTGAATGTTGCGGTTGATGTTGCTGACTGATTGACCGACAGCCGCTGCTCATGCCAGTGATGACAAGCGCCACGCCGTCTGATGCTTCTGCAAAGAATGCTAAATCAGGAAGCAACAACAACAACTACACGGCGGAGTTTGTCGTACGTTTACTTGGTATCTTCTTATCTTTTTAGTTGCTGTAGAATGACGTCAGTTGTGTCTGTGTCGTGGTTAAGCACCTGAGTGAAGTATTTATTGTCTCTGACACACAAGTCGGAAACGTTTGTCAGAAACTATTGATCTTTAATGTGAACTGTTGTATGAAAAAAACATGTTAATTGTAACAATATTTTTTCTGTGCATTTGCAAAACAAGTGAACATATATGTGCTGCAATTTATAGATAGTGCCGACTTTTTAACTAATGTCCAGCACACAAATATGTAAAGTAGTGAGAGCAGTATCACTGCAGCATCATGCTTGGCTAACGCCCCTGCTGCATAATGTTGGTAGGGTCTTGTCGTAGATGACAGCAGGTGCCCGGACTAGTGTTGATAATTTGCTGATGTTGTCAATGTTAGGAGTTGAAAAAGTACGAGACGCAGCACTTGAAGCTGCCGCGCTCCGAGGGCGAGAAAGAGATCAACAAGAAACGCAACAGATATAAGAATATTCTACCGTGTTAGCTGTTCATTATACGTACATTCACGGTATTTTAGCCACGTTGTACAGCAGCCAAGGTGGCTGGCTCTGTTGATGTCACAAACATTGTTCTTGTCATTGTTCTGCTGACTTATCACTTGGCAACAGTTCTACCTAGACCTACAGTTACTATAGAACACTAATAGGAAGTCATACCTTGCCAGTCAAATGCGACCATCAGCATGCTGCTCTAATGACCGGAAGTGCCCAAAGTCACCGTTGGCAGCTACTGACTTTGGCACTCAATATAACATCGACACAGCTATTATCTGCATTCTGCTGTTTGTTTGTTCTAATTATCTTTACTACACTGCGCTGTGGTGTTGTCAACGTTTGTGGACGTTGTTTTGTTCCTTGCTTCATGTTTAGTTTTATTTCTTTGTTAAAGTTGTGACTGTTTGATGTTTGCTAGTGATTTTTATGTTGCTTGCATTTTTCACGACCAACACAACTCCCAGCTACTCATGTTTACTGTTTGAGCTCAGTTGCAGCAATAAAACGTGTTTTAAAGATATATTTGTGTGCTCATGACAACTAGCCCGCTTAATCTATTACATGAAAGCAAAAAACCCAGAAAGATAAGGAAAAAATAAAAACAAAAAAAAACACTTTGCAGAGAGGAAACAGTCCTGGTAATGGTCTGTGGAGTTGTGAGTGTATTATTCTAGATAGTGTTTTATGTTGGAACGTGCAGGTTGGTTGTTATTGTAGACGATCATTCACGTGTTGTCCTCAATGACTATGGACCTGAATTTGACTACATCAATGCCAGCTATATTTCGGTGTGTTGTTGGTTTTTAGTCGCGCCTCTTGCACGCTGCGAAATGCGACTCAAGTAGTCACGTTTCTGTCCGTGATAAATTTTTTTGTGTGTGTCGGAGCCCCAATCGCCGACCAATCACAGTCCACCGTGGGCGCACGTGGCCATCCAGCACTGTGCCATTTAACGGCCATATTGCAGCTCACCGACTGGCACACCCATAGAGGCGCGACCATGTACCGCTAGGTATTCTAGTTCTCTACTGGCATAGCATACCAAGCAAGGTGGAGATTTTCGACCGAATCTCCTTGTTTGTTAGTGGATGTGTTGGTTTGTTTGACAACACAATAACTTCTGAACGATTAAACATAGGATTATGAAACTTTTTGCATAGGTGCATTGTTCAAAAATCTGGGCCGAGTTTGAATTTCAAGGCCATAGGCCCCTTTTTTTGGTATCCCCACCCCCACAATGTGGTAAATCAATCATTTTACACCATGTAAAATTGAGATGGATATGGCAAAGACTGTCCATAACTAAATAAGTAAAAATTGCGTCATTCAAGACTACACTGATGGACTGTGCATGCTTTATAGATTAATGTTCTATCATTTTCATTATTTTATTAATTTGGATGTATTTCTTTTTCATTTAGCTGTGATATCACTGACATTACTGAGTGGGATCTACTTTTTATTTATTTTCATGCTTGCTACTCTCTGTTTGTACTCATGAGCTGTTTATTTTGTATTATACGTTACGATAATATGATACGATATTTAGTATTTATAGTGCACTTAAAAGTTGACTGGAAGTCAGCTTAATTTTCCGCACTGTGCCGTAAATAGAAAGGAATAATCGAAAGAAACTAAAAAAAACAAAGAAAACAGAACATCGCGAAGTAACGGTAGTGGCTGAGCAGAAGTAATGTTTGTATGTTGTGTTTGTAGTTCTTAGTGTGAGATGTAATATATACATCTCGCGCTTATGCTACGATGTCAGTGTCTGTCTCTCTGTCCAACTGTCTGTCTGTGACAGAAGTGCATTGGCGCATTATAGCTAATTTAGGTTTCAAATTTTGATCCACATTTACTGCGCATTGAGGTCGTGATGCATGCTAGGAAGAGTGGAGGGATCATCTCGCGCTATGCTAGCCACTGCTAGGCCCTCTTGTGTAACTTCTTGGACAGTAGTTCAAGTTGTTGTGAAAGCCAATGGGCCAAAGTATTAAAACCCTAGAACAGATTTTGATAGAACTTACATAACTACGTTGGATGTATGACGACGCATGCAGAACTAGCTGGCAACTATGACATTGTGGTTCTTCTCTGTCAACATGTGCCATGCTTTTGTTTCTGAGTATACCAGAGGATACAGAATTACGGATGCATGTTTGCTCATATTGTGTTTTATTTATTCTTTTGGTACTAGACACAGATTTGCTGGAAATAAAATGACTTTTAACTCAGTGATGATTGCAGATGACGGCAGGTAGGAGGGAGTACATTGCCAGTCAGGGCTGTCTACCTGTGACGATCGCCGACTTCTGGCGTATGATCTGGCAAGAGAACACCAAGATCATTGTGATGGTGACAGAGTTGGTGGAGATGGGCAAGGTGAGAAATACTTTTTTTCCAAAAGTACCTATCAAAATGTTGTTAAATTACTGGTAGTTACATGATTGCTGGCCGTGGATGACTGTGTGTACATAGAGAGTGCATTCAGTGCTATTTGTGAATTGATCTGAGATGTGATGCATGAATATTTTTCGTGAACATTTTCATACAACGGCACACTCTGGCGGCATTGAGTAGCTGATGTCTGTTGTGGAGGTTTGTACCACTTGGCACACCAGCATGAATGGCGTGACGTAGGCACGGCAAAGTCATTGTTTGTGTTTGCGTCCATGGTACCAGCGTGTTTGTACACTGCTAGTGCTTGTGAGTTTATTATAGAGTTGCTTGTTGAATCAGTCGCTGTCAGAAGGTGTTTGTTTGTCTCAGAACAAATGTGCGTGTTACTGGCCGAGGACACATGACAAGGTTTACCTGCTGGTGCCTGACGAGAACGCGGTCGAAGGTCGTATCGGCTTGAAGCTGATGAAGACGAGTGGAGACAAGAACTTCACCGTCAATGAGTTTGAACTGACGCGAGAAGACTTGCAAGTGAGTTGTAGTAGTCCAGTCAGCTACTCAACATCGAGACACGGTTCCCATCCATACGTTACACTCCTTAAAACTACTATAATTTTTCCTCCTAAATTGAAGGCCTTGAAAGCACTTGAAAAGAGGAGCTTGAAAGTTGTTAAATTTCATTTCACAGGTCCTTGGAAGTCATAGTCCTTGAATTCACCACACGGTCAAACTGTGTGATCACCAAATTTATTAAACAACATTTGTGTAGGACTGGAATGCATATTCTTTTACTCACTTACAAGTTATTATTGGGCTACAAGTGCGCTACTGTTTTATTACATAATAACTGTACCGTCATCGCAGAAATATACATTAAATATTGCTGTTCTACTGCACATGCTGTAAACTTTCATTGAGAATTGGTCCTTGAAGATGCAACGTGAGGGTCCTTGAAAGTCCTAGAAAAGTCCTTGAATTTCGAGATCTAAAAGTTAGTGGGAACCCTGAGAAGAAGACTTGCAGTGAGTTGTAGTAGTCGAGTCAGCTACTAAACATCATTCATCGATTCTCTCATTACCTTGTCAAAGCAGCCAGAACATTCTTCCTTTTGGCTGTTAGTTTTGTTAATAAGATTACGCCAGAGATTGTTGCTGAATTTCACAGAAATAGTTAAGCGGGTGCCATTTATTATGAACAGTTGACGGAAGACGTGAGAGGCAAGTGAGAGAGAGCTGGAAAGACTGGGATGAGGTTGACGGAATGAAAGACTGGGACGAGGTTGATGGAATGAAGAAGGAAGATGGCTCTGTAGAGACGAGCCTGTACGGAAATGAATGAAAGAAATAAAAACAAAAAAAACGAACATTGCCTGTCATTGCCACTGTTCATTATTGATGCATGTCGGGGGTACCATGGATGTGTGTGTACGTTAGGCGGGCGATGTGTACCGGCCGCGGGATGAGAAACGCGTCGTGTATCACTATCACTACACGTCGTGGCCTGACAAGTCGCTGCCGACCAAATCTGAGTTGCTGGTGCAGTTTCTGTGTCAAGTGCTGAACCAGCAAGCTTCATTCCACGACGCCGGTCCAGTCGTCGTTCACTGCAGGTCACCTCAACACTAGCCACTTACTTCACTCTCTTACTTACTTACTCTCAACCGCCAGCAGCCACCTCAGAAATATCAATATTGTACGTTAGAGGCTCATTTGCTATCAGGTAGTGGCATAGTTCAGTGGTAGGCTAGCACGTTGGTCCTAGTCAACAAAGTTACTCAGCGCCACAGAGCTAGTCTTGAAACTTTGGGTCTCAACACTCCTTGACGACAAGAAACGTGATCTTGGTCTTGATAAAAAAAGTCTTGACATTTTTAAGACTTTATAAGTTACAGTTGAAACTTTAAAATGTTAATTTTTACGTGGAATTTAATGATTACGAGGCAAATGCTTGTATGCAACATTTTAAGTTTGCTGCAGCTGTTGAGTGCTGTTGAGTGCAGCCAGGCAATACTGACTTTAGTGTGGCAATAAATGAAATTTATCAGTGACAGTCACTGTTATTCCTGTATCTAATATTAAACTTACACTTGCAAAATGTGCACAAACGTAACTACATGTATGTTATTATTAGGCCTGTTCAGTCATGAAAGACTAAACGTGAAGGAAAAGCAAATTATGTCCAAAACTAAAAGTGACAAATATATTGAAATTTAAACATCACGGTTCATTTCCAGAAATACATCTGCTTACCATTTTGTATGTACTCACCAAGAAAACTGTATTATGCTTTACACATTTGAATATTAGGTAATATAATTGATAGAATGATTTTGCTACATTACCGCATTTTAATTAGCTAATGGCACATTGCTTATAATTGTCTCCGACAAGATGACCTGACACTGTGCAAAGGTCTTGGTCTTGGTATTGACCAAAATGCCTTGGTCTTGGATAATTCTGGAAGTCTGTAACTCCTCTTGTCCTAAACGGACAATTTAATTGACGAACTGCCGGTGAAAAAACGACATCTGAGTAAACTGATCATTATCTGCCGGATTTAATGCCGGATTAAATTAACGGGAGATTAATTTG
>Ga0209366_1000191_pt1 | contig 14729 bp, 10 predicted proteins | sample WorMetmaBAHAMAS2_FD_187391 | JGI IMG/M metagenome (GOLD analysis project Ga0209366, IMG submission 187391) | Marine gutless worms symbiont microbial communities from Max Planck institute for Marine Microbiology, Germany - Inanidrilus... | ecosystem: Host-associated > Annelida > Digestive system...
TTTTTAAAATATGTAGAGGGATTCCAAAATTAAAAAGTGTTTCAAGACCCTGGTGACACCCAGTTAAGACAGGAAGAGATCCCAAAACATTAGAAAGTTATGTGACCCAGACCATTCTGCTGTGGTGGTTTAGCACTTGAGTAATATTTATTATAATCTGTTTTTGCACCAAATTTTAGTTAAGATAAGAGATGATAGATAAGTGATTTTTCTTCACTGGCGTGGCATAGCAAAACGAAATGGATGTTTTTGACAGAATATGCTTGTGGATGTGTTTATTTGTTTGTTTGTCAACATGATAACTTCTGAATGATTAAAGACGGGATGATGAAACTTAGTGGCTAGGTGCATTGTACAATAATCCGTACTAAATTCGAATATCAGGGTCATAGGCCACATTTTTGGGGTTTCTATTCCGAAAATGTGGCAAATCGATTATTTTGCAAAATGTAAATAAAAGAATAGCTGGGCGTGGAATGGACCGTAACTAAATAAACAGTTGCGTCATTCAAAGACAACGGACTACACCAGTGGAAAATAAGTGTATGCTGTCTAGTGTTACAGTATATTTGCGCTGCTGTCATTTCAGGTAAACACAATGTGTATCGCATGTCGGCTGCATCGCCTGAAGAGAAGGAAGAATGGATGAAGAACATCAAGTGAGTGTTTCTTGGTTGTTTGTCTTTGATGACATATGACAGTTATGCATGTGCAGTGAACTCACACAGTATGATATCGTTACTTCAGCCTCGGCCATGTCCTCTAAAGAGAACAAATTGTGGTTATAATTGGCAATGATGAGGTTCCTTTACCGGCTGGATGGAGGGTCTTCCTGTCATCTACCTGAGCATCATTGATGCCAGCCAGAAAGAATCATCAATGGGCCTCAGCCTTTCTTGCACCAACCAGCTGCTGAGGCAGGGAATGTTGCAGTGAATACAGCTGTTGTATATTGAGATTGTGTTGTGTCGCATTGTTAATTACTGACAGGATAGTCTTCAGGGTGATTTGCTGTTATTTTATTTGCTAAGAGGTAAATGTTTCGTCTGTGTCCACAGCAGTAACCCTTGATGCCGATCAAGGTGAAATGTGGCAGGAAACCATGAATCCATTTACACATTTTAACCGGTGCTTAATGCTGATGTTAGTTAATAAATGGTACTGCAGTGTCATTGTCAAAGCCGTCACTGAAATTTTGTTGACAGCCGTTGAGTTGGATGCTGAACTGCCGAGTGTTTGTGTGATGTTGTGAACAGGAACAGCATAAGTGACAATCCGTTCTACGACATGTTGGCGATGCGTCGGCGCAAGGCGCTGCATCAGTAGTCGTTTGTACCTGCACACATGCTACGAGACACACACACTGTAGGCATGGAACAATGTGTTACTCTTTCTCTCTGCCAAAGTTTCTACGTCTTACCGCACCACATTATTTCTTCCATCAGCATATTATATGAGTCATTTGTGTTGCATTCGTACATGTTGAGCTGAATGCTGTGTGTAGTCGGCATTGTGGTTGCATAATGTCTTCATTCATTCCAGCAGATTCACCAACCTACATGCTGTGTTAGAGCGATTGTTGCAGCGTGCACGCTAGCATGCTGCCATGTCTTGCATAATGCATATATTTGCATGCACTCCTGTCCTTTGAACCACAATCCATATCAATGTTTCATGATCTGTAATTTAACAGGTGAAAAGAATATACTGAAATAGCCTCGGTAATGGTAGACAGCTCCTTTGAACCCGAGACAAGACAACATTTCTTGCTAAGTTTCCTTTGACTACCCAGTCACAGTAAAGTCCGTTGAATACATGTATTTACTGTAGATTCATGACAGGTCACTTCACTGCATGCCAGTCGATGGGGTGTCTGTTTGTAGATGTTTTGTACTTGTATCGATTACAGGACGTAATTATCAGTTAAACGTATTCACTGTCCCATGCAGTCCCTGCAGTGATCTGTAATATAGTTGGTACTTGGAACATGAGCTCTGTGACTGTGAATCAGTAAGTAAGTATGCCTAACCAACCATTGTGTTTGATAAAAACACGTTTGTTCACTGACAGTCTTTTGTCCACAGAAATTTGTAGAATTGTCTGGCAGCCTAGTACGGTAACATATGAAATGCAGCCTAGACACTTTATACGATAGTCCTGGATGGTGCAAATGAAGAATGGAGTTTTCACTCATTGAGCCACCGCCAGAAATTGACAAACATGGCCCTCAGTATGAAACACGTGTGCTATAACGTCTAAAGTCACCATTTTTGATATTACCAACAGGAGTTGTTGTGATTCTGATGATGGCTCGTCACTTTGTATGCAGTAGTGTGAAGTAATCAATGACTTCCTCGTGTTCACTGCTATGTTGTATAGTAGATGGTGGTGTAGGCTGTATCGTGTAGGTGTGCTGGTTGGGGCAGTAGCAGAATTAGCCTTTAGTCTCACTTAACGTCATTGGTAATGGTTACTTATTGGTAATGGTTACTTGTCTTTTTTGATGGCCGTATCATATGTGTACGTCCTGCTATATGTTGTGGACGGGAGACACGCTTGGTTTGGCTTGGGTTGTTTTGATGTCTGTTGGAAGTTATGAGTTGCTGGAATAAGAGTTTGTTCACAATGGTGCTGGCGATGTTGTTACATGGTGTGCGTAGCTTGCATGATCGAAACATTGTAACGTCGCTCTTTGTTGATAAAATAACAGATGCCTTGTGCTTGTAGAGATCTGCTTATGTAACTACTGTGATATATGCTGGCTACGTAGCGTGTATGTTGCGTGCTTGCTTGCAATGGTGTGGTTCTGGCGGTTGTGTGGACTCAATCAACATGTGCTTGCAGTGTGTATATATAAAGGTCGTGTATTCCTTGTCAGCTTGCTGCTGAAGCTGTAATGGTGTCAAGATGTATCCACACTTTAGCATAAACCACGTGTAGTTGACGTGTTCTCCCACTCTGTGACAAAGCTTAACTACTGCATGGTGCAGAAGAACAGTGGAATGTATACATAAATATTTGCCTGCTATTATCGGCAAATTATTGTGACTGACATATGGCGAGTTATTATTTGCTCAGTTGTGGTTTAATGTGCAGATACCAAAGTAAGGCCTATTGAAGTTGAATAATTAATCTTCTTTGGCATTTTGCAATTGTTTGCAGATATTAAATACTTTTGTGGTGTTATTCGTGACATATTTAAGTACCATCTTTTCATCTGACTACTAAAGTTTTAATTTTGCATTGGAAATTGACAAAGGATGCAGTGCTTAATAATGATGGGTGAATTCCCGAAGAAACTGGAAGCTAAGTTCTGTCAGGAAATTAAAATGCCTCAGTATCTACTCAGATAAAACTGTGATTGAGCAAATATTTGTGTAAAGATTATATATTGTGTTTTTCTGTGCCACCTGGTAGTTGTTAATGTCCTGTGTTGAGCAATGATTGCATGCTGTGACTGTGTTTTTGTGTCCTTCAGTGCATTGACACTGTTCTTCGCTGGCAAGAGAGCATCTGGCCCGTAGAAAAACTGTGTTACTTATCCGCAGTGGTTTTCTTCTTGAATGAGTGGAGGAAGAACCAATGGAGTCAGCAAATCCAAGCTTACCTGGAAAATAGATGTTTAAACACAGGTATTGGTGTTGTTAGTGGCATCTGGACTACTGTTAAGCTGCAATTCCATGGGACTGACACGGACACCGACATTAGGGATGTGCCTATCGTGTAATTTTGTAAACGTGTAGACGGTAGCTTATTGTGTACAGTACACGTGTACACACGCGCATCCCTAACGGACATCCTCGCGAGGAAAATCGCGCCGCGTGTCGGACAAGTCGGCGAGGATGTCCGTGTCGGTGTCGGTGCCATTGAATACCAGCTTTACTGCTCTCAACACTATTCCCAGTGCTTCAACTGCTGCTGCCAGTACATCTTCTGTTTAACCAGAGTTCCAAGTTGTGCTGGAACATTAGAGAAGAACAATTGGCAATAATTGGAGCATTATTTCTAACAGGCCAGATGCCCAGTCAAGTGTGAGCACTAGATGGTGGCTGAACATGTTCTACAGCTTCGGCAGCCAGTCTGCAATGTTTGTGTGTGTTAGGTGTATGCCGTATTTATGAAATTGCTGATGATATTGGTGTACTGCTGAGCCATAGGGTCTGATTAATCTACTCTGGAAAACGTTTATCCTCAGGACTCAATACAGATGACCTGATGGCAGATTCACTGTTGATTGATGAGCGTTTATTTTATGGCACCAGACTGTGTTACAAGGTAATGCTGGGTGCTTTGGCATAATGTTTATGTTTCATTTGTAACTGGAAAGTAGTACAACACCTGTTTATTTATTTCTTTGATGACGCAAGAGATGAAGGGTGGCAGTGGCATCAGCTGGACCATATGTAACGCAAATGATTTGCACCTTGCTCCAGGTTGGTTGCGTGGCACAGTGGTAGAACGTTAGTCTCTGGTAGGCAAACTTTCCCTGACCCACGCTCGACTTATGGGTGACTACTATTGCGGGTAAACCAGGCCAACTCAACCTTTCATCCTTTTAGGGTCGATAAATGAGTAGTAAGCTGGAATCGGCTGTGTGCTATCGTGTGGCACCGTCTGGTGAAAGCTGCGGAGGTAACCACAGCCGTGGCGGAAAACAATGGCAGCCTACCACCAGGTGGATGGCGTAAAGTCAGCTGCGGGCTGACTGCCTGTACACCGGGATCAGCTCCGGGCCCGATGCTCGCTATTGAGTATGGGAGAACTTTACCTTTTACCAGGCAGATAACCATGCCAGCACAGTTATTGCATCTACAAGCCAGGACCCCGATTCACAAAATATCAACATTTATCATAAGACTGTCGTAACTTTGTCGTAAGATTAACTTGCAATGGTGATTTAACATGCGGTAAGATTTCTCTAGCTAGCAGCTGATCGTAAGATTTTTACGATTTTCATCTCAAATTTTTGCTATAATAATCATAAGATGTTTAGTAAATTATACTGTCTCATAAAACTGTCACATAATCGTAAGATATTTTTTAAGTCGGGCACCATGTGCTCTCCTGATGTCCGACCAACAGTGTTGTAGCACTGAAGACAAGAGGATATTGATTCATTGGTTTGTTAACACCAGGCTTCAAGCCTCAAGGATGTGACATTGCTCAACAAATTGTTGCCATTTATCCACAGTCTTAGCAAAGTAGAACCTAAGCCAGTAGTCAACTGTACAAATTGCTGATATGTGTGTGACTGTCATGGCGCACAACTATTGTACACATCACAGAACAGTTATGATAATCTTCTCTTTTATCCTCCAGACATCATAGCTCACATGTTTCCTGTTGGAGGAGAGCATATTATGCAGAAGTAATGCAGATGAACAAAATGATTATGTAAATATGTGAAGCACAGTTTGTGATTTTAACATTTGATGACTACCGTATGTTGGTGTACATAACATATTCGTGTTACGATGGAATAATAATCTATCGTCGTTTCTGCATATGCTGCTGTTTACATGTATTATTTTCTGCAATTTTTGAGTTTTACCAATATTTTGCAAGTTTGAGATTAATACCGTACTTATTTAACGTGTATGTGAGAATCAACTTAGCATTTAATGATGTGTATAAATTATTTTCAGTACGTTTCACTACAGAATTATACCATGTCATACTGTTGACAACATATTGCGCATAAATGCGATATGCCCCCTGCCAATGGCCGTTGGATGCAGGTATATCATGCATAATATAGCAGTTGTGTTTGAAGCAGTGCCAGCAATGGGACAGACAGGGAGACGGAAAGACTGATGGATCGCAGCATTGATTTATGCCCCCTTAAGGTCCTTACCATAGGGTGGGTCATAATAATGCCTGATGAACACTGATTGTTGAATGCAAGACATACAACAGAGATGAACATAAGGCTTGTTTTGCTATTTATGCATCACCCCATACAGCTAACATGTTTTCTGAATATATTGTCATATCTGCAAAGATTACTCTGTAGTGTTGTATAGATGTTAGTTACGTGCAATGTTTAATCAATTGTAAATTAAATCATGCTGATGACTAGATTATCTTGGTTGCTGTGCTTATTTTTCTGTGAATCGTTCACGAGTTAAGAGTAGTTTTTCGCAGACGTGTGCAACTGTGCTTAATGTGTATAGCTTGTCTGAATGCATCTGCTCTGATGCCTGTCAACTGCAGTGAACAATTGCAATACCAGCACAATAGTGGTGCTGACATGTCTACCCATTGCAGCATTGTCTGCTGTGCCGTGCATGCCAGTTTTTCAGCATTCATTCGTCTTTCTATTTATATTGCGTAACCAGTTTTGCTTAACTGTGAGTATAGAGAATATACACATTATGAACGTGTGTATTCTATAGAGTACATATAATTATTTTAGTTGTCTTTTTGTTATTTTTATAACTATTTTTTTTTGGTTTCCATGGTGTAGAGTAAGTTGGTAACTATCAGCTTTGTGGCGTGTATTACAGATTTGGTAGTGTATTGTTCATCCTGATGTCCACTGTGGTATTACCAACAATTTTATCAAGTTAGATCAGGCAGTTTGTATTCATTTTCTTTAATATTACATTTAAAATTTGACAACAGTAAACTATTGCGAGATATGCCTTATATTTGGTCCCAGTACATTGTTTTTCATGTAATGAAAGTGCAGTTAAACACTAATCATCCAGCCAGCCAGTCTGTGACAGTTAAGCTGTTCATTGACTTTTTATACTTCAGTTAAAATATCCACAGAAAACAGCCATACTCTGTTAACTTCATATCTACAAACTATGAGCGATGTAGACTAAGAGATACAACAAAGAAGAATTTTTCTGGAGGGTGGTTTGTGTTAACAGCAAGTTTTCAGTAAGTACTGTATGATGGTCGTAAAATACAGTTAATTGCCTTTTAGTAAGTCACAGAACAGCTGCACAGCCCGACCTTAGTCATCTTCAATGTTTGTTTGCTACAGTTGTGTAGTAGGTAGTAAAGGACACCTTTGATATTTTTCTGCAGCACTTTTGTCAATTGGTAATTTTGATGGTAGAGTATGCTGTCACTTATGTGCAAGTTAATATCTATGAGCTTCTGAACATGTGCTACATGTTTACGTGTAATATTGGTTTACGGCACATCACATCGCTATGTTTATGTGAAGTCGCAGTGCTTGTTTTTGCATCCATGATGTCTATATTCTGAAACTATTTTTAAATTCAGCCAGTGCAAAAGAGGGTCATTATTTCTTCAACTATTTAATACAGTTGCTTGTCCATCAGATTCAACCCCGCATATTTTGGCAGGGTCTTCATAGCTTCCAAATGTTTCTTGCAAATTGTAAACGTCAACATCATTAACAGCTGCTTCCTGTCTAGTTATTAGTGACCACAACTGCATGAATATTCATTGTTGACAACGGCCGTCAAAAAGATCTCTGTGCTGTTGATGTGTTATGTCAAAACTGTTATTGGTGCAATCAAATGTGAGCTTTTGCAGTTTGATACTCAGTTTGATATGCATACAGCAAACTGCAGTGACATGATCGTCCGTTTGTCAACATGTGGTCAGTAAACACTCACACTCGGAATGTCAATATTGTACAAAGCGGTCTTCATTGATGTGTAATGCATCATTAATAAACTGATACTACATCTGGTACACGGTGCTATTGTTTCTGAAGTACCTGTCTGTCTTTAGTTCTAATTCAACACAACAGGTAGACATTTTACAACTGATACTCAAGTCACATATAATGAAGTCAGCACAGACAGGTCGGGTTTACAGTAATGTGTACAATTGCATATTCATGGTACTCCAGCTCCAGTGACATAATAAAGGGGAATATATGATATTGGGACTGGTTGAGAAATTATTAACCTCAAAATGCTCATACTGACTGAGTCACTGTGACAAAAATACACGTATACAGATTATTTTGCATATATTCTTCTCAGCCTGTGGTGGTTGTTGGTACTCGAGAAAGCATATATAACACAATAAAACAAGACATATACCAGTAACCCCACAGACATGACAACGTAAATACAAAGATAAAAAATGCAACCTAGGTTTGTTCATCATATACAGCATCTGTGGCCTATTCTTTACTGCAATCACAGGGCCAGCCCCCCTGGAGGGGGCTCAAATGTCTATAGGTATGTACTACAAGTGCTCACAAAACTGTACAGTACAGTTGTATCACAATCTTTAGGTTTATAAGGCAATGAAGCAGCTTCACAATTTACAAATGAACAATACATCACACTGTTCCAGCACACGTCAGAGCAGAGACATTCCATGAAAGCTGCAACACTAACTCATAAGACGTCGTCCATAAAACACATTTTACAAGACCTGCTAAAATTAATGTTGGCGGCATTAACATCACGAAACTAATGCAGTTTGAAAGCAACAAACACTGCATATTATGCATACAATGATGACAATATACACTTCAACGTGGTGCTAAAATGACGAGAGTTCAGCAAGAGTTTCTCAGTTTTCATTGTACTGTTTTGCTGACTTCCCACAAAAAAGTCCCAGAATATAAACATCACAAGATATTCACACTCTGCATCAATGCAGATCTGTAAATATATATTCACAACTCTAAATAAATATGCTACAGCACCCATCAATGTTCACAACACGATATTAACAGCAATACGTTGCGTAATTACTAGAACTAGAATGCAGACATGCACACAGTCAATTTGATATCAAACTTGGTCAAATATTAATAAGAAATATTACTTTATGTATGACTTCTAACTGCTGTTATTAGCTCCGTTTAATGTTTATTGTATCCCACTAGACATTACATAAAAAGTCATTCTGCATGATTTTAGAGACATTCTTGATGGTTTGGTGGCATTCTCTGTCGCACAAACTAAGTTACTCTACGTTGAGCCCGGTTAGTACTGACATGGGTGACCGTCTTCGGGCGACTATACCACCTCGGTATGTAACCAAGCCATCTAGGTAATTCAGCCTTGCATGTATTCCTCTGGGGTCACTAAACTGAGTACCAGCCTTAATTAGCTTGGGTAAAGGTGGAAGTGTCACCTTTGCCGGGTGGCACGTAACACTGTGATCCCATATGGCACGTGAGTTCCTGTAATGCTGAGGCATGTTTGCAAACTGCTGTACTTTACTTAAATCATTTAACACACTACTGATGAAGTTAAATCTAACAAGAAAAGCCAGACAATCACCAGTAAGTCTAAAATACATTCAAATACAAAATACTACAGCTAGTTTTGTATTGTACCCTTTGTAGAACGTCAGGCCTGGATATAGACTGAGCCAGTACAGCTCTGTACATGCTCAAGACTACATCTTCACATGTTCAGCACATGAAATGATCAAAAGTCATAAAAATATTTGTTTACATACAAATATTTGCAGGGACCTTCAATGACAGTGACATTACATATTACACATTGCATACATGATTCAGTACCAGTGACAGGCATAACTATTTCAAAAGTAGTTACGCTGCTGTAGTCAACTATTAAGTAATAAAGTAGCTATTAACAACTTTTTAATTATTTTTCAGAAAGCTTTTGAGAGCGTGCCGGGAGAAGTGATAAGATGGGCAATGTGTACGTTGGGAGTTGAGGAATGGCTGGCATCAGCAGTCACTTATGCAAAAAACAAGTTTCAAAACCGTCTTTGATAACAGCAATTGTTTTGAGGTAAAAGTTGGTATGCACCGAGGTTCAGCACTGAGCCCATTGTTGTTTGTGATTGTCATGGAAGCCATATCTAGAGAATTCAGAGGGGCTTTACCATCGGAACTGTTGAATGCAGATGACTTGGCCGTGATAGCTGAAACAGAAGATGAACTAATTAAAAGACTCAATGAGTGGAAAAATAATGTCGAAAAAGAGGCATGAAAGCTAAAAGATAGTGTTCCACAGTTGAGAGAAAGGCTTGAAATAGACCACATAGTCTCGATACTACAACAGAACAGACTGCGATGGTATGGACGTGTTGTGAATAGAAGACAATGATTGGGTGAAGAAATGTACGGAGTATGTAGTGGAGGGTTCTAGACCAAGAGGTAGACCTAAGAGGACTTGGACAGAGATTGTGCAGAGACTGTAAAACATGTGGATTGAGCAGGGAGGATGCTATGAATCTTGGCAGATGGAGGAGGCTGATAAAGGACGGACGATGATTTCGGGTGTGAATGGGTGAATGTCTCTTCTGGTACCGGCCCACCCGGGTAGTCGCGGACAAAGGGATGTAAAGTGGCAGAGTGTGTGTGGTTATTAACTACTTTTCAACTACTGCCTAGCAGTTAACTAATTCTTAACTGCCTATTTATGTTACTGCAGTAATCTGCAAGCTGTCAAAGTATAAAAGATCTTATAAGTTCAACTATGTTTAATTTAAACAAATGCATTATTTAGTTAGTATTAAACGTTACTGTCAGAAGTCTGCAGCAGCAACATAACCAAAGATAAACGGGATGACAAGACTATTTTGGATGTTGACTGAGCTAAACATCTGAGCTTTCTTCGGGCATTTTTACTATAAGACAGTCATGCAAAGTAGGCTAGTTAACTAGCTACTTTTTGAAAATATTTCTCAAAAACAATTACTCCTTTTTTAACTAATAAAACTAAATCACTATAGTTAATTATGGTACTAATAGTTAACCTCTGCCTCTTACTGTTCAATACAACTTATCTATTTCATAGTTAATTTATCATTAAAATTCATATGTTTTTCCTTCCCACTTGGTGCCTCCTGATGTTGTAATTTTGCCAACATCTCTGGTATCAGATAAACCACAATGGGGGAGACCACTTGGTTAAGAAGTGATGGTACTTGTGAGACAATTAAGTAGACACTGACAGAACTCTAGCTTTGCAACAGAATCACCCAGTAAACATCACAACTGCAAGTTTCTGTTGCTGACACCAAACTACAACTACAGATGACTACTTTCGTTGCTGTCTGCTACCACGGTGACAAATGCCGGTGTTGCACGGACATCAGCAGCAGCTGAAGTCCCACAACTTGACAGTTTTGTCATATGATCCAGACACAATGATGCTGTCGCTGAACTGCAAGCACGTCACGCCGTCTGTGTGATTGCGTAACGTCACAAGTCGCTGCCCGGTCGCCAAGCTCCATACCTTCAACAGACATCAGCATTTAATTATTAACAACAACAAACAGCATCAATATTCTCTGCATAGTTTTGAGTTTCATTCACTGCTTTGACACAGACAATCGGGTGACAATGGATCTTTGTTCTTGTTTCAGATACAAGTTATAATACTTAACATTAGAAATTCACGGTATTCAACAAAACAAGGCAAATGTGACAAAAGCCACCAAATGGACAAATTAATTGCAGTAAGTCACAGTTTCTAAGAATTCTATTAACTTGTCAGTTTTCCATGTGCCATAGCAGTGAATAAAGTCGAGAGTTTTTCACTGCAAGTTGCTGTAGATAATCTGATGAGTTACCTTGATAGTTCTGTCATCAGAGGCACTCACAACACGCCAGCTGTCAGCCTGCAGGCACCTGTTAACAACATCACACTTACCACTCACTGCTGCAGACTTGAACCATTTACAAGCAAACAAACTGTGATAACTAAAACAATGAAAAACTGATAACTTAATATGCATCTAGCATCTGATCTTTTGAGGCTAAGGTTCAGACAATTCTAACAGTGACTTCTGGTCCCTCGTCCACTGCCATGAATGGTTCGTAGAGTGATCCTGTCATGACTGTGTCGTCTGTAACTTATCAACAACGACTTGGCAGAAGGTACCCGCTGACAAGGGATGTCAAATAGTCGTGGCTGCTACAGTTGAATCGTCTTTTTCTCGACCCAATACCGACCGTTCTTCTTCGGGAATGTATCAACACTGTCTATTCTGCCATTTTTTACTGCAATGGTAATTGTGTCTCTCAGTGAGGGCTGCTTGTCAAGTCCTGACTCAACTCAACCCACACAGTTACAGTATCTATAAAGCCATTTTACTATACAAAATGGCTAAAAAATACAGAAAATTGATAAAAGTTAAGCTCTGATGACAAGTTACACACTGCATCTAGTAATGGGAAATCTAGCTGCGGCAAATAATAATAATGATGATGACTTTATTAATTACATGTATTTTGTTTTTCTTGATTAGGACGCATCACAGCCCTAGCTTTCTGCAGCCTGTTGTTAGAGAGGAAGTAGTGTAGGCTGAGGGAACGAATTCCATTACTAGCAAACACTGAAAATGGTCCGCAGCTTGTACTGTACTCACCTCACGACACCTGTGTGGCCTTCAGACGCCTTCCAGTCGATCACTTTGACGTTGCACGGACTGTGCAGATCCCAGAACCGCAGCGTGCAGTCAATTGATCCGCTGATGATGCGCGTGTCGTCAAACTGGAGGCACGTGACGGCATCTTGATGGCCATGCAGCGTCTTCACGCAGTCTCCACTCAACGTCCACACCTGCCGCCAGCACATGGCTGTCTACGTCACTCAGCGGCAGAACGTTCTTAGAATCAACATTTCTACAGAAATCTTTCATGATGTCAACATGACATCAATTACGAGATCCAATCTCCACTCTGATCAGACAACTTGTGTCAGCAGTGTGATATGCATCGATTGCATGCTTCAATATCACTTCTCACAGACAGACAAGTGCTTTTGAAACTGTCCTTTAAATTTACTAACTGCTACACCTACCGGTTTCAGCTTTCAATGTGTGGGATTTTGAAAGGTGTTAAACAGCTTAAATGACCTCCATGTTAACTCGGTCATTAATATTGGCACCACTTAATAGGCCCTTTCCTATTTTCTATTACCATTTCCATGATATGGTAAGTCCTTAGTGTAAACATGCACAATTCCTACCCAATGGATAATTGTTGCCTCACTAATCCGACTGAATTTTAATCAACACCTCTAGCATCAGAAAATCAAAGAGACTTAGGCTACAATATGAGGCTCACTAACACATTTTGACACAATACCATCACATAACATGTCATCACGTAACACACAGACTGATGACTCAATGGACGAATAAACAGCAAGCAGGTCACAGCATATACCACAACAGCATATTTCTGCACAGTAAAAACTGTGCATCACACCCCTGAAGGGTCGGCAAAGTCACACGTTAGTGAACGTTAAGAGATTTACAGGCAAATGAACTCTGCTTCCCACAATTTCTTGCATGATTTACTCGGAAACTGAGAAATGTAGGCAAGCCCAAATTAACATCAAAAGTTGTTGTATACTGATGTCAACATGACATAAAAGTGGAACACTACATATCCATAACACAGTGCATAATGCATAGATATTATCATAGAATCTTGATACATCACTTTTTATACTTGACACAAGTAATGCAATAAACAAGCTGGCAAACAACTGATAATAGATTACACTTCATGTTCAATAACTAAATAAAGAACACATACATTTTAGCAATATTAAATCAACAGATATTCACAATTACAAATAATATTTCATATGACTAGGCAGATGTGGCTTTTATATAATAGCCCTGCAGCATTTTGTGGCAGTGTCACTATAATAAACAAGAGACCCTAGCACTGGCTAGCATGGCGCGAGATGATCCGCCCGCAAGCAGCACGGCGGCCGCAATGCGCGGTAAAGTGGGATCAAAATTTGAAACCTAAATTAGCTATAATGTGCCAATGCACTTCTGTCACAGACAGACAGACGGACACTGACATCGTAGCATAAGCGCGAGATGTATATATTACATCTTGTGCTAACAACCTTTGTCTTTGCTGCTTCCAGTGCTAGCCAATCAGCAGCTTGTTACTAAACAACTACATGTAATCCAGCAAAAACACAGACATCATAAGATCAGACAGTTTTAAATCATTTATTGTATTTTTGACCTATTAGATCAATGGTACACCATTTGAGAACTTAAACGTGTTCCACGATTTAAACACTGTGGCGATATTAATTACACATCACCAGAGACAGTTTATATGTACAAGACCAAAATGTATTCTTAAAATAACAGAACTGATGAAAAAGCAATACGTAAACAACCTTGATGGTTTTGTCGCAAGATCCTGATATAATTTTCTCGCAGTCAAACTGAATACAAAGCACCGCAGCCTCGTGACCTCTACAACGAGATTCATCCAACTCATCAACACTCTCAGCAGCTTCACACTGCATCATACACATACAATACAGCGCCTAGTGACTCCTTTGAATAATAGGCACTATATAAATAATTTTATCTATCTATCTATCTATCTATCTAATACAGACCAAAGATCGCACACATACAATCAAATAACGTCTCTATCTTTGTTTCAACAGTCCATTCTGCGGCTCCCTATGCCAGACTACGTTTCCAAAATGGGTTGTGGTGAGATTTATCAGTTAAATATTCTTTCCGTAAAGAAAATACAACTTACGAATAGTCAAAGAACAGAATCAACATTTCTATACAAATCTTTCAATGCATATGACTGATATTTCAGTTCAAGCTTACAAACCAAATCCCCTGTAAGACCAATACATTAGTTCAACCACATAATGATATATCATCACCAATTTAACTCTTTTGCTGCCGGAGGCAACTATAGTCGACCAATTTCCCTGGCTGCTGTTGGCGACTACAGGCGCTGTATTTATGCAATATATGTGGGCGGGACTTAGTTTCTCGCGGTACTAAGT
>Ga0209366_1000198_pt1 | contig 14285 bp, 10 predicted proteins | sample WorMetmaBAHAMAS2_FD_187391 | JGI IMG/M metagenome (GOLD analysis project Ga0209366, IMG submission 187391) | Marine gutless worms symbiont microbial communities from Max Planck institute for Marine Microbiology, Germany - Inanidrilus... | ecosystem: Host-associated > Annelida > Digestive system...
GTATTGATCAAACTCAGCATGTACAGCAACCATCTATGTTGATAACAATGAGCCAATATCAAAGGAGACATGCTGCAAACACTAGTTACTGGTACTGTTGGACCAGTGCCTATCTAGAAAAATAGACCGGTACCGATTCAATCTACAGTGGACCGGATGTGGTTCAGAATCAGTACCAAGATCTGTTCTAACTCTAATAAAAATACTACTGCAGTGAAAGAAACCACTAGGAATGGCTGCTAATGTAGTTTATTTTGTTCTGTCTAATAGTGTGTCTGTGTGTATGTGTTTACAGGTGGCTGCGCTCTATCTCAATCATTCTGTTTTTGAACAAGCAAGATCTGCTCGCAGAGAAGGTCAAAAGTGGCAAGTCGAAGATCGAAGACTATTTTCCGGCGTACGCCATGTACACGACAGATCGTTAGTATACTCGCATGAATTGTACTTTACTTTCTTTTTGTCACTCATAACACCAACCTCATCAATGCCAAAAACGTTTTCTGGTATGAAAAAGATTTGCATGTGAGGTGAGATGCATATCCACACGTTATGATAATAACCGTGACGATATTTATGGTGCTGTCATCATGGATCAGAGCCATTGCGAGAGTTCTCACCGTTCATTTGATGAATGCACACTGAGTGCCAACCCTCAGACCAAGCCAGCCAACTTTGGCTGCGAGTCCGTCGATATGGCAGCTGCCATCCACATCCACCATTGCCATTTATCATTATTACTCGGCCCAAAAGCTAATACTCATTTTACCGTCCCACAGAGGGTAGAATGCTGAGTCGGCCTAGGCACTACATGAAGGGTGCAGCAGCTTATGCCCAAGACTGCATATCACATTGGCTGTCGCGATAAATGCCGGCGGCGTGATTCGAACCTGTGTTTTTAACCACACTGCAGCCAGGTGTGCTACTGCTTATGGACCCATGAAGAGTTTATTACACGTTGGAAATATATTCAGGATTTTCTGGAAATCATAAGCTTACTAGTCAGTCAATAATGGGTAGCAGTTCAAAATACTAATAATGTTGCCACTTTTGTTCACTTTTTTATATTCCGGCTACATCCAGGAAAGTAAACATAAAGCATCACTCTGGTGTGTGTCTGTGTGTGTGTTCCATCTTTGTTTTACTTACTGGCCCCCCGCATCACAAAAACGCAGTCAGTTTACATTCGTCCCTTTTGTCTAAGGGCCTATTACACTTGTTGGGCCCATTCCATGGGGCCAAAGCGGTCCCCTCTGTCCCGCGTTGTCGTCGTCGTTGTAGACATCGATGCGCAGGCAGCGTGCGACGCCACAGTAGCGACACCTGGTGAATAGTAATGCGGCGTGCGGCAGCTCGCAGTGGCGAATGGGCCCAACATTTTTCAAATGCTTCTTGTATTTTTTAATTGTTAATGAGTAAAACTTTGCCGTACATAATGCTACTCTGCCCAGTTTGGTGTGGCATAGTGCAGTTATACACTCTACAGAGCCTTATTGTCAGCTCTAAAATTAGTTACAGTTACACTGTTATTGGATGCTGTATATGCACTGCAGTTTTTTGTTCCTAATATTACATACTTGTGAATTGCTGACAGATGGTTTCGTAGTGTTGCTGTTGTTTGAATTTAACTTCCTTGTTATTACACATTTTGAAAATGTTTTTGCTTTATAGAACAACCTGAGGCCGGCGAGGATCCTGAATTTGTGAGAGCAAAGTACTTTTTCCGAGATGAATTCTTGGTAAATGATCTATGGCTCAGTTATATCATGTTTTTATAATTCATAATGATAACAAGGACATTTTTACAGATATGCTAGTTATGTTAAAAGGTTATCATTGTTATATTAGTTTTTGTTGTTTCTTGCAGCTATTTCAGTACTCGTAGTTATTGGGAAATGTCCTAATTAGACTGGGGATAAATCACTTATGTTTCTAAGAGAGCAGACGGTACTGAGGCAGTTTAGGTAACACTATTGGGGATAACTCTAATGCATTAGTTGCAAAAACACAAGGCAGTAAAATTTTGCTGCAACAAAATTTCCAGTTCCGAACTGGTGTTGCTGGCGGCTGTTCTGTTATAAGAAAGCGTTTGGCTGGCACAGTATAGTGTAGCGGCAACTTTCAGACTTGTCTGTCTGTGATTTGTGATAGAGATGCAGCTGATATCTGACGGCAAGTACTTTAGCTTGCATGACACTGTTGTTAGTCATCCATGTAGAGAAACCGGTCCACTCTCTGTCTTTTTGTGTTCATTTCCAGACGATAAATTTTGAACTGAATGTCATTCAGCATTGATATTTGGCAGGATTTTTTACTTTTACAGAGTCACTGAGCAAAGTCAGAAGTTAAATTTTTCTACAAGATGATGTATACATTCTGAATTGCCATAGGGAGCACTAAATGTGCACACGACACTTTAAATTGCCCAATTACTGGTTGGTTGTCAAATTTTTGTGCTGAAGTGTGGGCTTACTACTTCTGACGCTACTGAAAATAAAAACTTGCAGCCAGTCGACCCAATTATTTATGTCAGTTGATAATCTGTTCAGTATGTGATATGCGTGCGTAGAAAATAGCGATATCTGATGGTCGTCACTACTGCTACCCGCACTTCACATGTGCCGTCGACACGGAAAACATCAGACGGGTTTTCAACGACTGCCGCGACATCATCCAGCGCATGCACCTGCGCCAGTATGAGCTTCTATGATACGTCTCGTGTTGAGTCTAGCGCAGTCAGCACCTCTCACCGCGACGCACGCATCAGTGCCGTGCTGTCGCCGTGCCCGGCCCGGCCCCGGCGTGATGGCCTCGTGTACAGCGTGACGACTAGAGACAAATGCACACCGCCTATGTATACACACTGACAGGCTTTGTCTATGTTGCCCTCGTATCCCAGCACTGTTAGCGGGTCTCTTGTTCTGTTGCTATTTTGGATTATTCGTGTGTCCTCACGTTTTGGCGTCTTGTAGTTGCGCCATTTGTCCGGCCGATGGTGCGCTCTACTTGCTGTTCTTAGAGACGACTGCCATGTTTGTTTGCAGTTAGTTAGAGGAGACAGTTGCTCACTGGCTCAGCAGAAAACTTGATTGCTGGGTCATTGGAGTACATGCCCTATGAGCTGTTGCTGTGGGCTCGTGGAGCCAGCCCACCAAACATTAGACTTGTTTTCGACACCTAACAGAATCTAACAGGCCGTGTCTGGTTGGTACTGTGCTATGCCATCTGATTTCCCATGGATAGTTTACATGATGTGGTATACCAGAGACCTACCCAAAGCAGCCAGAGTCAGACTGCGGTAGTTTTCAGTATAGAACATCGCTATCACATGGTGTCACCTGACAGCTGTGCCCTGTTAGATTCTGGTAGGCCTTAAAAAATCCAGTGATTGTTGACATATTATTGACCATCATGCCTGCATATCTTGATCATAAAAAAGCATACAAAGGAGATAAAGTTAGATATTCCGGGATTTTCCTGTGTATATATTCCAGGTAAAATACATGAGAGACAAAGGGACGTGCCTCCCATTCTGCCAGAGTTGTCGCCTATGCCGTTGATTGTTTGTTAGGCAAAGTTAAGTGGTTTTAGTTGTAAACTGGTGGAGAAGAGCGGTCGCTGTGACTGCTATCTAGTCTGTTTTCGTCGGTCGCTGGCAATGCCGGCAGTGAACTGAATGTATGTGTTGCTCGGAGTGTCGGCTGTGAATATACGTGTCGCTGGTTGCTTGTAATTTGCTGCGATGCTGTGAGCCGTTATCAGCTATGTCCGTTGCCGCTACTGTGTACTGTAGTGCTAGTCTGTGCCGCAAGCAGTGCACCTCTGTACAGGCGTCTAGTCCGCGACACTGCTAGCCGTGTGATAACACTACTAGTTTGTGTGATAACCGTTTGCAGTGTACAGAAGTTATCGTAGTGCAGTTGTTAGCTAAACGTTTTGGTGGAAGTGGAAGCATTTGGTGAAAATTTGTCTACATACGTTTTGACGTCGAAATTTGAGTCCGAGGGAAGTTGGGCATCTCCATACATAATGTACCATATGACGCACAGTGTTATATAATGGTCCATAGCAGCTGTAGCAACAAGACTAAATTGCTTTACCAATCTCCACTCCCTTATTACTGACCACTTTAGTGGTCAGGTAGAGCAGTCAGTCCGGTTTATGTGTGTCTCTGTACTTGGACAGAACTGAATGGCCTTTGACGTAGTATTTGGCATGCTGGTTCACTTTGAGTTTGGTTCAAACTTAAAAGGTCGAGGTGCAGTCAGTCACGGGAGGGGGAATGTCACTAAAGTGGTTAGTGCAAACTCATGTGAGGGCTTTCTAGTTGCACGTCATGTCGGCAGAATTTAATCACTCGGCCCATTAGTGCTATCACTTCTACACAAGAACTCGTCTTGAGTGTATATAGTACACATCCACAACAGAGTGTTGCTAGTCTGAGCGATTAGTGACTCTGCTGTCATTCTTGTTGTATATATTCAGCAGTGTGAGGGTTGTTAAGGTCATGTCTATACACCAGTGGCAGTTTGAACCACTTATGCTAGTCAGCAGTGCATAGTCATTTACTTACTGCATGATAGAAGCAGGGTGATTTCTTTCCGGGAAAATCGTGAAGACTAGCACGCCTGAACTGATCGAAGTAGGAAATGTCGGAGAAATTGTCGAATCATTGAAAGTGATTACAGCAACCAATGCAAGCTGTTTGTTGTTTCTTGCCTATTCACAGTGTTTAACGACCAGTCAATGAGTGAAGGTAAATTGTGATTTGTGGCTGCACTTCGTCATGCAATGTTATGTCTTGGATGGGCAACTTGGGTCTTCATAGTGGTTAGACCCTCTAAGCGGGAGTTTGGTCACACTTTGTAGCAACTTTCTCCGATTCATAAAAGTGCAGTTTGGAATTGAATAATAGATGCATCGTTTGTTGTGATGTTTCTGCTGAGTATTTTGAGTATTTGTTAGGTAATATTGTTTTCTTTTCATAGATAATGGGTGTAGATTCCCACCAGACTTCATACATAATTGGTTGCTGCAATGGCACTGACACCCAAAGACTGCATTGTAGAATTTGTTAGACATATTGTCTGAATGAAATACTTTAGTATTTCAGTGTATAACGCATGGCTGGTGTTTTTACTTTGTCAGTTCCAGTAGCTCAGTATCTTTAAGCTGGCTGAAAAAATCAACATAAATGGACTTCCTTTTGAATCTACATGCTTACATATTATTACTCATACACAATAAACTTTATTTTCTCTAAAACTCAAATGGATATAATGAACGTTAAATTTCTGATTCTACGTTTTAAAACGTGTTTCCATTGTACTTGACCACTATGATATTTCACGTGTTTTGATGCATGGATGCATCAGCCACATGAAGCAGCAAGATTATGAGATGGAAGTTTTTATTCTCTATTTTTTGACAGCAAGATTACTGAAAATAAATTTGTCAGGAAACTTGGAGAAAGACTGCTTGAGTCTTGGAACAACCTTATAGGCTATTTGGTTATTTTCTTAAAGTTGTGGATTCTCTGCCTCTTGGAGTTTTGCTTTCGTGAACATGGATGAGACTTGTGAAGTTACTGTTTAAGGGCGCCTCAGAATGTAAAAGTTGCAGTGACCTTAAAACCACCTTGGCTGCAAAACAGTGAGTGAAATTTTATGTGATTTTTTGCATGCACTGTACAAGAACTGCTTGTGGATAAAGATGGTTTTTAAAATGGGAACTATCCTGTCTGTTTCAGGTTTCCATTACAAGGGCTGTAGATCCTCCAAAATAAGAATATTTCCGTGATCTTAGTCAAACATTGACTTTGCCTTTTTTGAGATTGGCTGTTGTCAATAATGCTACTGTCAGAAATTGTTGATACATACAACATCCATCTTTGTTTACTGCACTTTCAGTGTTATTACCCTACGAGTCCATTGTGAAACATATCTTCGGCTTTTTGTTGTCATAATCTGATTACCGAATAATGAAACATAACGACATCAATGCATATATGTAATATATTAGCTATTAATAAGTTCATGATTTCTTTCAAATATAGAAATTATATCTTAAGTGTGATGGAAATGTGAGCACAACTTTTAGTTGCAGTTTTGTTCTTATTACATGTGAACAAACACTATGCAAATGTAACCACATATTATTTAGCTGAGCAACGGATAGTGTTTGCTTAACCCATACAAAGTTTAGTTTGGTTAAGAAAACTCTTTTCAGTTTAAATTGGTTGGGCTGGTTCAATAGCCTACAACAGCCAAGAAACCCACCTAAAATCCAGGATAAACCTACTTTATCGTGTCTAATTCAGCACAGAGCAGTTTTTGATAATCTGTTTTTGTGGATGTATGTGAATGCTGTTTGGGAGTTAATCCGGGTTCAAAACCTACTTTTTTCGCAAATTCCTCCCACAAAACTGATATCACAGATTCTCACCATTTACCATCTCTTCTGAGCAAATCCAATTTTTGTTTTTAGTTTCTTTTTCCTTTAATAGTTTTTGTTTTTGTTTTGGTTCCATGCAGTAGACTAAGCTGACATCTGCCAGCTTTTGAGTACTAGTTAATCTCTCGTATCGTATCATATGTCTCATGTTATGCAGTTTACGCTGACTGGTCATCTTTGCTATGCTTTGCTGTATGCAGTGCACTGATGACAACTATTGACGAGTAAAACTGGTGGCAATAACTGCTAATAATTTTAGATGTCGGTGTGGAATGTTGTAATGTTATTGTTTCTGAAATGTGTGTTGTAGCCGCTGAATGAAGAGTTAATCATGTTATATCTAGCACCGTTATTGTTTGCTGTCCCGTTTTTTCAGAGAGTACTGCGGAATTCAATCTTTGAAAATGGTGGCAGTGATCGTCTGGTTTTAATTCTGATATTTGTTTACGTAATGGTTATTTCAAATAATTTATGTCATTATTACAAGGTTTTTATCAGCCAGGTATATTTTTGCCAATAGTATGTTTCGGTTAATGATTATTAGGAAAATCTTGTAGTATATGTCGGGCTTTTGTAGAAGAATGCACTAGAAAGGCATTCCAGCACCTTTTTTCATAACACTTGACACCTTTTTCGCCATGTGGACACATTTTGAAAAGTTTCTTGGTTGCCATAAGACATGTTCCGGCAACTTTTTGTTTAAAAAACCACTGAGTGCAGGAATTGGCTAAAGGAGTTTGTAGTTTCTTTACCACTGTACAAAGTATGCATGAAATTTTGTCGATTTGCTGCTAATTTCGGCCTAGTTTTATATTGAACTGTTCAGATGGTTACTAGAAAGTATTATTGATTGATGCACATCTGTTATGATTTGTGTTGCACTAGGCTGGCTACCCTTAGGTTTTAGCATATGTTGCATTTGTGCGGTGTACTTCAGTTTTTTTATTCATTCAGTTGGCCTTTTTAGTGGAGTTACTGTTGGCTGGACTGGTTCCCAAAATTGCACCTTGGTGATAATTGGAGCAGGTTTTTATGGACCATATGCTCTTCCTATCATCAAGTCCACAGTCAGCTTGCACAGCTAGAAGCTATATGTTAGTACAAATACTGTATTAGTATTATTATTATCAGTATCATCATAGTCATTATCACTAAGCTGCTTGCTTATATCTTGAATGATAATGTTCACATCTTGTTGAGAGTATGGAGTACCTGCTGTAGATTGGCTCACATTGATGTCTTAATTTATTAATAATATTATCACGCTGAGTGTACATTTTGTTGTTTTTTAGCAGTGGTGTGTGTTAATCTGTGCTGTAACTGGGTGTATATGTGCATGCGTGGAGACACATCTGTATCAGTAGGGCTGCAAGAAAATTATGGTATAATTATCATCATGTGGCTTGTCTGATAGACATTGCCATTCCTATGAGCTGAGTGGAGCGAGGTCAGGTTCAACTTTCCGGACCCACGCGTGACGCGATAAGCCTGATCAGCAGTTCCGGTCCCTTGGCAAAGGGGCCACACTGGCCATAGTTGCTCGACTGTGGTCCATGGACAGATTATGATTACCGTGAATACCATAATTTGTTGGTGTGTGCCATGATTTTTGGTCATCACCGCGATGATTTTGTGTCACAGCCGTGATTATCGGCAGGCTATGTACAAAATGAGCGTGGTGGCTGGTGTGCATAAAATGTCGCAGCATAGTTTGTTTCTGCCATGACTGGTCCATTTTACTACTTCACATGTCTGAATTTTTTTGTCATTTGACAAACATTTATTTTTGTGGCATTTTTATTTGGTACAGACGAAGCAGCATGGCATGACCGTTTTTTACAAGTTTGCTGCTTTGCATTTGCGGCGATGCCTCCAAACATTTACTTTGAAGGCAGTAAATAACTGTGCGTATTGAATGCCATGATTTTTCCCAATTTTCACTAAAATCTACAGTGATTTTGCAGATATTAAAACCATGATTATGGTGATTTTCTTGCAGACCTACTTATCAGTTCCTTATGCTGATGCTGCTTTGTTTTATGCACTGTTATTGTGTTGTTCTTATTGTTGTTATAAATAATTTCGGGACAAATTTGACATATTGTGGATAATGATTGGTCTGTCAATAGAAATCTTGGCATTAACTACATCCAAACTCTGTGAGGACATGGAAATTAAAGGTCCTTGACCTCTTAGAAGTTTTGATAGATTGCTATTGTGACTTAGCTTTCCCTTTGTTGTTTATGCATAGTTCGTGAATGTTTACAAAGAACCACTGAGTTATATGCCAGAAAGGTGTCTACTTTAATTTGATCATTGGTTGAAAAATCTGGCTGTTGTACAGCATCCGTTAATTCTGTTTTTAAAAGTGATGCAGTAAATTAAGAAGGCCTGTTTTACGTGCGTGCAAAGAGAATGTATTATGTCAGATCAGGAAGTAATTGAATTGATGTAGCCAACTTTGAAGTCAGATTTTGTCATAGGCCAGTTAATGCTTTTGTGTATGTTCAATTTTGTTGTCTTCTGTTCTTATTATCAGCATCATTATCATTAGTGTTAATACATTTTGTGTTTATATCATGTGCAGGATTTAGAAATAATCGCACTGGTATCATGTTGAACATCTGAACCATTTACGTAGTATTGTTTTATTTATTTTTGCCGTTGTTGATCATTGAAATATTTGATCAGATGCACAGAACATTGGTTTTGGGCTAAATGTATGAGAACTAGTTTGATATATTTGCATACAGCTGAATGGACAGAATGATGTGTGGAATCGTGCTTAGTCTTTGAATTACCTTTGTCTCCGTGCTGTCTCTTGTCCGCATTACCATTACTGACCAGTTCTGTGCAGCCAGTCATAGGGAGCGTAAATTATGTATGGAACCCGATTCAAAAGCTACTCACTTGTATTTCAAGCATTCAGCTGTTGTCCAGCATTGAACAATGGAGTTGTCAATACAATGTAGCGAGAAGTTAAAGTATTGTTAGTCATTGTTCCTCTGTAAGCTGAACTCAAAGTCATTGTTGTCAGTGTGCATTTGGTTTGATGTTCTACTTTTACTAGTCAGTGGACATTCTTGTTATCACGGTCTCTGTGTTACAGGCACCCACTTACTGCATAACATTGAGGCAGAAATAAATCACATCCCGACAAACCAACTTTTAAGATCCAGTTGCAGCACCAGACACTCATAACTAACTGCTCTTTAGCCAACCCACTTTCCAGTACTGCTGTTTGCCAACATGCTGAGTGAACCATCATTGTTATAACAAGGTATCGCATGATGAAACGATATGACCCCCTCTGCCCCCCTGCACCGATGGCAGTCAACAGGGGCATATTGATGGTGCAGCCACCTGGAATGCCATAAAATTCACCATTATTGAGCTGTGACCATATGACAGATAGATCACAGCATTGCTTTGTCACCCTTTACCATAGATGTGGGGCATAACATCTCCACTAAGTTAACGTGTGGTTATGGTTATTTATAGTTATTTAGTGCAACCAGACCTTTGTTGTTTATTTATTATTGTATAATTGTTGTTAGGATATACTGTTTTCGATGCTGGAGATTTGTTACGCCCTGTTCGTGTTGTTGTCTGAGAAACTGTAGTGTCTGCTGAATTGTTGGTAATGCATGTATTGCTGCTTGCCTGTGTTTTTTATTTTAAATTTTAGTTTTTTTAATTTCATTTCTAGTCATTTATCATGCTGAAGTAGTCACTGCTGTTGCAGTCTTGTTGTCATGGTGGTGATCACTTGCTATGTTGTTGGTGGCTGGCTCTAAGGTTGCCAGGTGATCATATTTAAAAACTGACATTTAGAAGCCAAAGGCATTTTATAAGAGGGGAGAGAGGAGGGGTGTCTCCTTCCCCAGCTAACTAGAGGATCAGGGGAGCATCATGAGCTCCCCCAGTGACCACAGAAGAAAACAATTTTGGTGCATTTGTACTCGAGAAATCGCCTCTTATGAATAGAATTTTACTAAACATTTTGTAGAAAAAAAGAACAAATTAGAAATGCAGTATTGATGCACAAGACACCAATTTTAGAGGCCCTAGTAAGGTTATGTCCTAACCTTACTGATCCTGCTGACCCTAACCAACCCAGGATAACTTCAATCACTAGATGTCACCACTGTAACGCAAATCACAATACACTGAATAACACATAATACACTATCAGAATAGTGGCCCTTCGGAATAGCGGACCTTCATAATAGTGGGCCGTCACCGGCCTTTCCAGCAGTCCAAACTCTGTGGATTTCTCAGCCCACGATGACCAGGCTTTTTTACAAATGCTTGAGAACTTGGCAGATAAGCACATGAATGAAAAAAACAAAAGTAATTAAATATACATATAGTCAGTTCAATTCAGTTAACTAACAGAACATAAATTTGGAATAGCAAAGTTCAAAGAAAGGACAAATAACTGAGACATGCATTGCTAAATGCTGTGCTATTGAGCTACTTAAATACATTAAAATAATTACTGTATAACATACTGGACTTTGACCTCTCTGGTTTTGAGTGAAATTGTCAACCAGGTTTTGTATCTACAATCGGACGGTTGGTCAGATACCAGACTCCTGGCAACCCTGGCTGGCACATGCTAGCTAGTCTATACTACAGATGAGTTTGGTGTGCTTGGCTGACAGCAAGAGAACAGCTGTGCTGGTGGTGGTATAGTTGTGTGCTGAGCATCTGTTGATTGTTTTACTGTGGTGTTTTTATTTTGAAGTACTACCAACTTTTATGCTGCTTTCTTTTGTGTCATGATAACATTGTCCAAACAAAAAAGTGAACTTCTTAGACAACTGAAGTCGCACTGTTAAGGAGTGTTGCATAGAACTGTCATGTGCTCGACTTGCAGCTGATGGGTGACCACTGTTGTAGGTAAACCGTCCGTTACTGGTCAGCGAACCAGGCCAACTCAACCTTTCATCCTTTCAGGGTCGATAACTGACTAGTAAGCTGGAATCGGATGTGTGCTACTGTGTAGCACTGTCCAGTGAAAGCTACGGAGGTAACCGCAGGCCTGGTGTAAAGTAATGGCAGCCTTACCACCAGGTGGATGGCTTACTCACTTGCTGGATGACTGCCTGTACACCAGTATCAGATCCGGGTCCAACGCTTGGTAATGAGTATAGGATCATTTCTCATTTGTTGTCATCACACTGACTAGCTTGATGTTTTCAGTCCACACTCATATTGTAGGATTTAACACTAATCCATACATTTTTATTTTTGATGAATATTTGATAAATGTATCACCCAGTACAAAATGTGTACATGGAACTGTGGTTGCTTACAAATATTATAGCAAATATATCACACTGAGGAGAGCATTATTTGGATTCTTTTACTTTAGTTGAATAGATTAGCCAGATGGTTTGATCCAGATTTATAATATTGATCTGATTAATTTAAAATCTATCTTTTCTGAACATTTAACCAAGTAGGGAAAAATTTCTGGCATAAAATATCAATGTCGATTTTTCATGCTTGTTATCTATGTAAAACTGTTCACTTAATTTCTGTTATTACGTACCAAAAGTATTTAAAAGCACTGACAATATTATCATTTTGGACTCAACCAATTTCATTTGCTAGTCTCATGATATCTGCACACTGTAAAGATTTTAATTAGTCAACCAACTGATCACAGTTGGCCAACAGTTTTGTACCATGCCATTTATCGATTTTGTGCAGTGTGTCACTGAGTAGCTTTGGCATTTAAGATTATGCAAGAGTTTTGTGTATTTAGCATGTGTTATTTATGTATTTTTCTGCCGTATTACTTTATTTTGATGCATTTATGTTTCTCCTGTTGCTTAGGTTGGACTGATATTTTGTGTACTGAGTATTTATTGTTTGATCCATTGGTCGTGTCATATAACTTGACACTTATAGTTGCATGTTTGTTTGGTAGCATGTTACCGAAATTCATTTTGATCGCACATCGATAAGCACCGATGTTTGGTTGTAAGTAGCCTGTAGTAACTGTGACATGTGCATTAACTTGTGCATGCACTACGTCTTTATTGTGTGTTATGCCAGTGTTGGCGGCAAATCGTCATTGTACATTTTGATGGGACATAATGCCGCTGTAGCTTCCAGTTGCTTTACAGACATTATTAGTAGTGAGTCGGTCAGAGTGGACACTTTTGATGTTCATTTGTCGAGTCTAGCTGACTGTTCGACATACACATATATTATTATATCACAATGTTGTTCTTCAGTTGTTTTGTCTTGTGCCATCTTGTTTATTTGCATTTTTTGTAATGGATGAAATAAAATAGCACAGAATACTGTTGTTAACTACATGTAAAATTTGGACTTAAATTTTATCTATAAGTGCATCTGTTTATGAAATATGGAATGAGGAGTGTTTAATTGTACTTATATACTCATTCTACACTGTATCTATATGTGAAATATACACTGGGTCTCAAAAAAATCGACACTGATGTAGCACACTATAACTTCAATGCACATCAACAGATTTTAGTAATTTTTAGCAGAGATGTTGCTGAGAGAGTAATACTAGCGAATGGTGATTTGTTATTCCACCTTTCTTAAAATTGGGTCTCTTTAGTCATGCTGTATATCGAAAACGACACTGCTTTGCCTTGCTGTATCTTCAACATTCATCAACCAGTTTTAGTAATTTTTGGCACGAAATAGCTGTGGAGTTTGTGCTATCAAACGCCTTTTCTTTTGTCCATTTGCTATTATTACCTTAATTTGCTTCGAGATTACAAAGGCGAAAACAACACATTTTTGACATCACTGGTTATTTATGAACATGCCATTTACTGAAGAAGTTAAGATTTTCATTAATAATTTGTTTGATTTGAAATGCTACATTGGTAAGCAGTTAGTCAGAGAGTTTCGCAGCAAAGGCTTGAATATTGGCCTTGTCTACTAGTTGTTGCAAAAACTATGGGTTACTGGGTCAGTCGACCGTTGTTCTGGCAGCAGCAGATTACGCAGCGCCCACACAGCTGATAACATTGATCTTGTTGACGAAGTGGTGTTACACAAAAATGGTCATGCAAGAAATAATATTTGCTCAGTAATAATACAACCTTATTGTCTACAAAGAATTATTAACAGTGGTTGATAAGTGTCGAACATATAGCAAGCCAAAGCACACAGTCTACAGCATAACTAAAATTTCCAATAACCCAATTTCCAGGGTTCATGTTTCACCAGGTATTGCTGAGACATTAGTTAGGATAGGTGGGATAAGAAATCACCATTTGATAGCGTACTCAGTACTCATGCAGCAATATCTCTGCCAAAAATTACCAAAATCAGTTGAAGTTATAGTGAGCAATGTCAGTGTTGTTTTTTCCGAGACAGTGTATATTTCACATACAGATACACAGTGTTCCATAAGAAGGAAAATACGATATCTTACTTGTAACTTCAGTAAATATTGCTTAGTTTTCAAAAAACAGTGAAGACTCAGCAGTAAATTTGAAAAAGTTCACCACAGAAATAACCCCTGTGCGGGTACCAGAGCCTAATGCACCATAGAAACATTGTAGATAGCTGCACTTACAGGTAGCCCAAAAAATTTGGCACAAATTTTTTTGTACACCTTAACTCTATCATATATTAACGGATTTTTAAAATTGTTTTACTGTCAGAATCTGCAGAAAATTTGAAATAATACCATTACAAAGATCCCACGACACCTCGTATGTTGCTACACTACCGTGTGAAATGTCACTGAGTGGGGCAAACTGTCGGAGCATTTCATTGATCACGCCATTGATCAGTGGCGTCGCCAGCTGGAATGCGTCATCCAGCAGCAA
>Ga0209366_1000199_pt1 | contig 14181 bp, 16 predicted proteins | sample WorMetmaBAHAMAS2_FD_187391 | JGI IMG/M metagenome (GOLD analysis project Ga0209366, IMG submission 187391) | Marine gutless worms symbiont microbial communities from Max Planck institute for Marine Microbiology, Germany - Inanidrilus... | ecosystem: Host-associated > Annelida > Digestive system...
AAGGGGCAATTTTTTTTTTTTGGGGGGGGGGAATATGACATATAGTACTGTTGTGTGGATGTAGCAGAGTGATTGGACGTTGCACATCTAGCACACACAGTGGATGAGTCCATTCTTTGCTGCGAGGGGTGGCGATGCGCCTTGTTTTGAAATTACTTTGAGCAGTCTTGTAGTTATTAAGTAGTGACGATTGCTTTGTGTTGGAGAGTGTGGAGTGATGGTGACTGTGACGTAACGTGGATGTTGGGATGTGTGTCCAGGTCGTGAGTGGTCCGACTGTGACGTAGTGAGGATGTTGGGATGTGTGTCCAGGTCGTGAGTGGTCCGACTGGTCGCAGGAGCTGAGAGTCAGCGGCGATGAGTTACGTTGGAAGTTCACGAGTGACGGCTCTGTGAACGGCTGGGGATGGCGCTTCGTTGTCTACCCAATAATGCCGTCGTCGGCACCACTCGCAATGATGTCCGACCGTACGGTGTTGTCACGGCCGTCGTTTGACCTTGCGACCTGCCTGCTTGACCTTCGACTGCAGACGTCGCTGGCACCAGGTGGCGCTAGCGTGCGACGACTGACGGCCGCGCTCGCCGCGTGTGCTCAGCTTGGCTCGTTGAGTGAGTTACCCACCATCAGTCACTTGTCTAGTTGAACGATGATTCTATTGTTGTGTCCTCACATACGTACAAAAACTAACTGATATTTTTTTATGCATCTGTGTAAATTACTTTGCAAAAATTATTTGATATTTTTATGCTGTTATGTTTTATGTAAGCTTGTTCGATCATTTCCTTTTTATATTTATTGGTGTAAGTTAGAGATTAATCTTGCGTTTGATCTGTTGATGTTATCGGAGGTTATATTGTGCTGTTGTGATGTTAATATCTGTGTGTATTTGTGGAATTCATTGACTGTTCCAGCTCGCCAGTCTGTCAGTGGTGTCAGATGGTTGGTGGACATGGCGTCTGGGTCATGAGCACTGTATGATAGCTGGTGATGATGATGATGTCATTGTACAGGTGCCGTGCAGCGAATGTGGGCGCTGCAGAAGCTGCGGACGTTGATCTTGTCATCTCAGTCCAGTAGTGATGCCAGCAGCAGCAGCAGCATCCAGTCTTTCATGGTTTGTTTATCTTATTGCACATTACGTGATGTTGTCATATGTAAGTGTATTGGCATTGATGAGGCACTGCTGTATCCGTCGTCTAATTCTGCCGGCACCACCAGCATCACTAGAAGTTGAGTGACAAGCTGCTAGCATCATTATCTGTGTAAACTCAAGTGCACATGGTCCAGCAATGCCACTGATTCGCGCTCATGTCGTGCTTCATCACAATCCAGAATGGTTAATTTACCATTGTGTTGTCCTGAGTAAAGGGTGTCGGAGAATCAGCTTCATTTCAGCTGTTGATACTGCCGAGAGTGATGAATGAATGTTACTGACTGTGTGTGGTCTCTGTAGTCTGCTGGAACCAGTGAGAGTTTGTCGGCACTCGTCGACGGCTTGCCTGCTATGCTGTATCGTCAGTACGCCTACGAGGAGCCTATTGTCCGCAGCGGACGACATCTGATGCACAGTGCTTTCTTCAAGGTTCGTAACATTATTTTCTATCAACATGCAACTCTTTCCGACTACAGATATCATAAACACTGCCTGAAAGCCTGGTGATATTTATAGTTCATCTTCACTGTGTGAGTGCTGCCCTCTTGTGGCTGCCGGCGAGTTAGCTCCAGTTGTGATGGCTGAGATAACATGATGTTGAAATATTCCTGTGATAGTCTGTTGTGATCATGACAACGTTTGGCATGAGAATTGTCTGTCTGATTGAGGATTGAGGTCAGACCATCCATGTTACGACATTACCACGCCCACACATGCTAGGCTGCACTGCTGTAGCTTGCCTCGGCCACACCATGCCGCATGCCTCGGCATGCTAGTGTGCAGTGCAGCTGATATCACAGTAAAATGATACTATTATTATTACTAATACGGCTGTCAGTCAATGACCCTTACACCTACAAAAACTCCAGTTCAAAGGTCAGTAGGTTCATAAGATAGAGTTGAAACATACAGATGGACGGACATACGCTACTGATTGCTTTACCTTTGTGACTAACGTGGTCAGTAAATATGGCAGCCATGATTGACAGACTGCGTGTGTGTGGTCGTTGCTTGCTAGTCGACGTTGCGTTGGTGTGGTGGTTGACAGGTGTTGACAGCGTTGGCGTGTGATCTCGGCCTCGACTCACTTCCTCACATCTCATGTGCTGCTACGTGGCAGTGGTTCCGTCGCTACTGCGTGGCAGCGCGCGTCCTTACCTGGCTGCAGCAGCGGTCGCCGTTGGCAACATTGTCGACGTTGTTCCGTGACGAGGTGTTGAAGAGAATGCAGGAGCTGAGTGGAGATGATGAGAGAATGGATCGACAGCACGAGGACTGTCAAGTGTTCCGTCACGAACAGGACGAGGAACTGATTCTGTGGCTCAACAGGTCGAACACACGTACACCGCTCATGTCCTCATATACTTGTTGGGACAAAATCCTTAGCACAGCCAATCAACATGTCTTTCTTCTGTTTTGTAGTTATAGCATCTCAAATTAGTTATAAAATTCTGATAATGTTACATACTTATATATACTTTTTAGCTTACATACCAGCCTTCTATTTTCTGTTTGCCTTGGGTTGAGCTGGATCTTCTTAATTGGGTCAGTTCACTGGATGCCGGCCAGCCAGGCTTCGTGCAGTTGCCTTGGGTTGAGCTGGATCTCCTTAATTGGGTCAGTTCAGTGGATGCCGGCCAGCCAGGCTTCGTGCAGTGAGCAATGCTAGCAGTGTGTTGATGCCGTGAAAAGTTTGAGTGTTGTGATAAAGGACGAGAAAGAAAGAAGCATTGATAGAGTGTGAACGTTTGTTGTACAGGACGCCGGACGACTGGGTGTTGACGTGTGGTGGTAGTGGTCAGATCTGGGTCTGGGGTCACAACCACCGCGGCCAGCTCGGTGGAGTGGATGGTTCCAAGGTCAAGCTGCCTGGGAGCTGTGACGCTCTGGCGGCACTGCGGCCGGTCCAGGTCGTCGGAGGTGAACAGACGCTCTTTGCTGTGACCGGAGACGGCAAGGTACTTCGTCCGCTCCGATCATTAACACTCGTCACTTTGTCTTTCTCTCACCTGTGACTCTTACCTGTGACTTGCTGGCAGTGAGTAGTTGTCAGTGAGAACAGTGCTTCAATTCACACAGTCTGGTCTGATTGGTCTAATTTGTATAAGCGTTATAAGTTTACATACGTTGTGATTGAGTTCTGAGGCAAGTAGCTGGTTGATTGGCACGTTAGTTGTCACAACGACTCGTTGCTGATTGGCCGGTGTGAAATTGTACTGTTGGAACACAGAATGGGAGTCAGTTGGCCGTGTATACTGCTGCATTGGCTGTGTGTGGAGCCTTTAATCTGTCGTGTCGGTGTGTGAACTGCTATTGTTGGTTCTCAACACATCCAGACCGCTAGTTGTCATTGATGTCAGGTCGCGGTACGCACGCAGTGTGGGTTGATTGGTACTGAGTGACAATGCTGGATGACTGTTGCAAGGTGTATGCGACTGGCTACGGCGCCGGCGGTCGACTTGGTGTCGGCGGCACAGACTCGCTCGCTTCTCCATCACTCCTTGAGTCCATCCAACACGTTCTCATCAAGAAACTTGCCGTCAACTCCGGCGGCAAACATTGCCTCGCGCTGTCGGCTGAGGGTGAAGTCTTCTCATGGGGCGAAGGAGAAGATGGAAAACTGGGACACGGCAATCGCAAGTTTGTATCTCTTGTTGATCTCTCTGTGTATAGGTCATTAGCCCATTTATATGAAGAAGATACAGTGATTTTTAGTATGTGAAAAAATACTAATAGAACATATCCTAACTGGTAGCATTGTTAATTTCTTTAGTGAAATTTGCTTCCGTGTGTTATCATGTAAGAAGTGTCCAGTATCTGGATCATATTCAGACATAGGTCAGAGTTCAAGGTCATCAGGAGAAAATGTGACGAGTCCATCTTTAATAAGTTGTACCAGTAATTACGTGTTAATTCATGTCTCGAGTACTAATGACTGATGGTTTGAGAGCATGTTGTGTGTTGAGAGGCCGGCCGGCCGGCGTGATAAAGGACGCGTGCGTGTGTGCGTGCGTGTGTGTGACGCTGCAGCGCGTGTGACCGGCCGCGCGTCGTTGACAGTCTACGAGGTAAAGAGGTTGTTGACATTGCCGCCGGCGGCGCACACAGCGCATGTATCACATCAGCCGGCGAGCTGTACACGTGGGGCAAGGGACGATATGGACGGCTTGGTCATGGCGACAGCGACGATCAAACTAGACCAAAACTGGTGTGTTTACCTAATTCATTCTCTATGCTTCTGTACACATGTATCTATGCTCTTGTGCTTGACTCTTGTCAGCAGTTTTGTTAGGATTTACAGATTAATTTTTAAGAAATCATTATTGTTGATTGTTATTTGTTAAATGCAACTTTCAGTGGTTGTCTCTGTTGGTTGGTGACTGGAACTGATCCTGGGTGTATAGAACCTGAGTCAGTCATCTTATTCTCGCGCCAGGTCTCTTGTGGAATAAATGTCGATAAGGATGCTGGTAAAGTGACTTGCCCTCGTGGCTCAGTGGGCTAATACACTGAGCTGCAGTGCAGCGGGCCTGGCTGGCTGGCTGGCTAGCTCAGCGGCGTGGGTTCAACTCCTGCTGCCGGCATATCGAGTTTGTCAGGTTTTCTGCATGCTATGAGATTAAATTCTTGGACAGGCACAGAGGGTCCACCTGTGTCCTGTATAAAATGTAACAGACCATCACACGCGGATTGGACTGAGGCGTCTGGGTTGTGATGAGAGCCGCCTGCGTGGATAACAGATGGGAGGTGTCTGCGGCTCCACCTGCTGTACGACATGGCCGCACCGTTGGCACCTTGCCAGAGAAACCCGCAGGCTAAGCTGGGCTCTTAAAATATACAGTACAAGCCTCAGTAAGGAGTGATGGAGGTGCGCTGTGGTCCAGCTTTCAAAAGTGTGTGTCAGCGCTGGCTGTGTTGCAGTTCGCCCGGCCACGCCGTAATGAAGGAAGACAGGCTGGCTTAGTGAAAACTGACAACTGGAAATTATTAGAGTTTCAAACCATCATGGCTTAGATTATATAAGCCACAAGCCAAACCAATGGGGAAGGGCGATTTTTAACCTCCCCACCTTCCTCCCAATTTTGTTGTAACCCAGTCAGCAGCCAAAAATTTGAAATTTTGAAAATCTATGATGGCGGACAGTCGCCATCTTGAAATCGCCAAAACCATTTAGCTGAAGTTTTGCATACTGATAGATATTTGCATTTTGTGTCTTAATCGCCATTTGAAAATTCAAAATTAAAAAATTCAAGATATTGGATGGCTGAAATTTTGAAACCGTTAAGCATGAAATTTTCACAACCATTTTTTACCAATTACAATGAATTTGTGATAACTGCTACTTACTACTTCACATAGTAAAAATGCAAAAAGTACTAAAAAAGGTTGACTTTAGTTTGTTTTTGTTTAAATGTCACCGCTACAAAACAGCAAAATTTTACTCACAGAACCTAGCTTTTGTGATTGGACACGTTAATGTGTGTGTGTGTGTGTGTGTGTGTGACTTTCTGGTCACCTTGCTGGTCACTGTGTGTGTGTGTGTGTTGTAGGTGGAGTCGTTGAAAGGCTGTGCTGTGGTGATTGACGTGGCTTGTGGCAGCGGTGACGCTCAGACGCTGTGTGTAAGTGATGACGGTGGAGTCTGGTCGTGGGGCGATGGTGACTATGGCAAGCTGGGTCGTGGTGGCAGCGATGGTTGTAAGGTTCCTATACGCATTGAGTCGCTGCAGGGAATGTCAGTCGTCAAGGTGGAGTGTGGCTCTCAGTTCTCTGTCGCTCTCACGCAGTCCGGCGCCGTCTACACGTGGCAAGTGCTGTTGTCTCGTAAATCAACATTGTTATGTTAGTAATTCAGCTACAGGATAGTAGTGAACATTGTATTGTGTCACGGATGGGTTCACAGCTGACCTGCTGTTTTGTGAGAAATTCTGATGTGCTGTACCATAACATTAGTTAATATTTACATAAAAAAATAATTATATAACAATATACAAAATAATACACTGTGAAAGAATGCTACAAAGAGAGTTGTGCGACAGCCGCCTGAACGAGAGTGTCTGGCGAGCTGAGTGATGTAAGTGAACCACTGATGCACATTGATGCAGTTGTTCTGCCATGGTCCGGAGGCAGGCCGCTGGCGTGGGATGTTACTGTACTGGACTCACATGCAGATGTCAACAAGGGAAGCACGAACAGCAGCCAGTCATGCAGTAGCCAATGAGATCAATAAAGGCAATGCTGTATTAAGTAGACACTTGTTTCATCCAGTGGCTGTCGGAATGGAGGAACGTTGCGTCATTGAGCTGTCAAACTGATAAAGGAGATTGGGAAACTAGCAGCCAGCCAGCGTAGCCAGCGATGTGAATAGGACCACTTGTATGTTGGAGCAGTTGAGTATAGCATTGTGACACGTACGTGTGGTGGGTTTGTTGCAGGGGTAAAGGTGACTATCACAGACTTGGTCACGGTACTGACGACCATGTCCGAAGACCTCGTCGGGTCACGGCTCTTCAAGGCAAAAAGATCGTCTCAATAGCATGTGGATCACTGCACTGCGTTGCCGTGTCTGACTCAGGTCAACTGTCGTGCCACGTTTCAGTCATTTCTGTTGATTGTTACAACAACAACAACAACAACAACAACAACAAGAGCTGTACGGCAATGAGTTGCATGTACACTTGTGCAACATTGTTGCCGTTCACTGTAACTGGTTTTCTCAACTGGAATTTATTTTCATGTCACTCAACAGCTGATCTGTGTGTGTGTGTGTGTGTGTGTGTGTGTGTCAAAATGTCCAGCTTATGTTCTGTATCTCTCGCATAGTTTATTCAATTTTCTTTCCTGTAGTTTTACCTAATCACCAAATTTCATGATAATCCACCCAGAAAGCCATACTTATTGAATTATGTCACTGAACAGACAAACAGGTGAATGTCGAAAGGTAAAGTTGTGTAGTAGCACGTCTACTGTCTACTCGCACTGTGAGTTGAACATGTTGACAGCAAGCTAACGTGATCTGAGTGGGACAACGGTGTGATTAACAGGTGAGGTGTACACTTAGGGTGTGACAGGTGCAACGGTGTGTGACTGTGAATGACAGGTGAGGTGTACACATGGGGTGTGACAGGTGCAACGCGGTGTGTGACTGTGATTGACAGGTGAGGTGTACACTTGGGGTGTGACAGGTGCAGTGGTGTGTGACTGTGAATGACAGGTGAGGTGTACACTTAGGGTGTGACAGGTGCAACGGTGTGTGACTGTGAATGACAGGTGAGGTGTACACATGGGGTGTGACATGACAGGTGCAACGCGGTGTGTGACTGTGAATGACAGGTGAGGTGTACACTTGTGGTGTGACATGACAGGTGCAACGCGGTGTGTGACTGTGATTGACAGGTGAGGTGTACACTTGGGGTGACAATGATGAAGGTCAGCTTGGTGATGGTTCGACCAGCGCCATTCAGAAGCCAAGACTTGTCGCCGCTCTGCAAGGTCTGTCTTCCAATCTCTGTGTCACGCATGCTTTCATCTCTCACATACGACAATACAGACCAGTTACGCAGCGGGTTTAAAACGCCACCGTCTCATCTCTTTCAAGTTCATTGTCCGTCAGTTATGACTTACTCGTGGTGTATTTATTGTCCAGCTGTTTGAATGCATTGACACATGTTCATCTGTTGCTCCACACACCCAGATATGTTTTCATCACTTCAGTCACAGAATAAATGTGTGTTTTATACGTCCTATATAATAGTGCTTTGACAGTGACGTCAAGCGTGTGTAAAGCTTGCTGCAGCTGTGTCGAAATGTTTCTGTGTTTCAGTAACTGCACACTACAAGTTGGGCTCAGTAAAAACTGTAAGGCCCCTTGCACAGTGGAAATTAATTTCGAAATTTATGTAAATTAGTCTCTTTTACAAGAAAATTTCTAGTGTGAACAGTCAACCATCAAAAGAAATTTTATTTTGCAATTTAGAACATGTTCATGTTTTATTTTGTGAAAGTGATTTCACTTATGGATTGCTGTGATTGGTCAATCGGCCAGTGTTTACAAACATCGAATGAAGCATCGGCAATGTTGTTTACATAGGGCTTTCGAAAGTTTATTTTCAATGTGAATGTGCTCACTTTCCACCAAAGAAAAATTTTGAAATTTTTATTTTGAAATAGAATTTTGAAATAAATTTTCAATGTGAAAGATAATAGTCGTTATATTGTATGCTGAGCTGGTGAGTTGGCAGCTGTGATTGTGACATTAACAATGCTGATGATGCTGCTGGTGCCGCTGATGTTAATGATGATGTTGCTGATGATGCTGATGATGATGTTTCTGATGCCGCTGATGATGATGTTGCTGATGCCGCTGATGTTGATGGTGATGCTGCTGGTGCTGCTGATGTTGATGGTGATGTTGCTGATGCTGCTAATGTTGATGATGCAGGTAAGAAGATCAACCGTGTTGCGTGTGGATCTGCTCACAGCGTCGCGTGGTCGACTAACAAACATTCCACGTCGGGACGACTTCCGACGCAGATTCCACTGGAGTACAACCACCTCCAGGTATGTCATTATCTTCACATACGTACCTGGCCTTGGTGTTGCAGTGGGCTGGCGCTTGTGTTTATTGCTTACTGTATTATGCTATGTTTCGTCAGCACTAACCAACAGATTGGCTGCAAAGAATGTCACCAAAATGACCTATTTTGTGTCGAGCGTAATAAATCAGTCGATCGGTGTATTAAATATTCAAGTCGTCATCAGCAATGATGCGGTGTGTATGTTTGTGACATGCAGGGCATAGCGGTGTACGTGCTACGCAACAGACTGATTCTGCTGCATCACTTCTCCGAGGTGTTCTGTCCGTGCATTCCAATGTTTGACCTTGAGCCGAGTGTCACCGCCGCCGGCGCCGGCGCCGCCGGCGGCGGTCAGTCTGCTGACTTGCTGCGTGCATTGCTCGTCTCGTCAGCCAAGGTAACACACTGGACTCCATCGTCTCTTCACATTGCACTTCAATAGATGTGTTGTACAAATTCCATTAGCTGTCATGTTTTTTGTATTTTAACATCATTTTACACTCGTTTTAACTTTCAGTCTTTTTCTTTATTGCAAGTATGCATGTGTATTTGGTGGCTTATTTTACTATTAAGGAGCATTTACACATCTTCGTGTTGTATCCATTTTTTATTGTTCATGATGAACAGCCCGTCCATGGATTGGATGAGTGTCGTCAGTGTGCATGAGAGTTTTGTTTGTCACAAACTTGCAGGAGACGGCGTTTCGTAAAGTCGTTCAGGCGACGATGATTCGTGACCGCCAGCACGGACCGGTTATTGAGATCAATCGCATTCAGGTTTGGTGTTCACGTCTCCGTGGACTTACGGCTGTAGCTTCACACCAGCTGCCTGTCAAATACAGATGAAGATATTTGGTTCCTACATTCGGGCCCCGGTTGTAAGAATAGTTTAGCATTGTGACATCTTATAAGCAATAAAACCTAGGTTTAGTTTTTATGTTTATTTTCTGTTACTCTGTAGTCGTATCTTTTATTTTGCTAGTGCAGTTTCTGCTTTCTTTTGTTAGGTGCAATTTCCTTAATTTCTATCCAAAGAGATTGTTGGTCTGTGAGGCTTGTCTCGGAAATGATTTATCAGAAATGAATAAATGTAGAATTAGAAGGCATGAAGCATCTGCTTAGTCACTAATTCATGGAAGTTATTAAACTGGTCGCAAATCACAGAGAGAGAGAGTTCTACCGCTGCTACTACGTCTGTTCACGTCTAAGAAATGAGATACTTATGCTTAGTTTTTAGCCTCGCCCAGAAGGGATGGAAGGTTGAGTAGAGTGGTTGTTGTGAATGGACTGTTAGGTGAAGCGATGTCGAAGCAAAGGTGGTTTGGCTGGAGTCGATGGGATCAAATCGGTGTTTGGTCAGCTGTGTAGTAAGATGTCTCTGTTTGGCACCGAGTCGCTCATGTTACCACACCGCGTCTGGAAAGTCAAGTTCATCGGTCCGTTGTCGATTTGATATCTTTTATTTTACTCGTACAAGAAGGGAGGACACCTTCATATTGGCAATATTTCAACAAAAGCATTTGAAAAATGTTGGGCCCATTTGCCACAACGAGCCACCTCATTCACCAGGTGTCGCCACTGTACTGTCGCACGCCGCCTGCGCATCGATGTCCACGATGCCAACGACGACGACGACAACGACAACGTGTGACAGAGGGGACCGCTATGGCCCCATGGAATGGGCCCAATAATGCCAATATGAGGGTGTATATTCTTGTATGATAAGGAACAATTTAGTGTATTTAATATCTGTGTATGTAACCGTAGAAAACTAATAGAAAAGCAAAAGTAGAAATGTGACTATGGATGGCAGAGTGGGACGGTGTGTTGTGAGACGGATCATGAGAGTGACAGGTTTTTGTTTTTCTGTGGGTCAGTTTTGTTGCTGCAGTGACAACACATTGCAGCAGTTGAGACAAGATTTGTCAGCAGAGATGTGTGTGGACGTGTGTGTGTGAATGTCGTCAGGTGAGAGTGTGGATGACTGCGGAGGCGGTTACAGCGAGTCAATTGCTGAGATGTGTGACGAGCTACAGAACGGCTCAGTTGCTATACTCATTCAGACGCCAAACGGCCGTGACGAGTCCGGCTCTAATCGTGACTGTTTTCTTCTTAACCCATCACTAAAGTCATCTCTTCACCAGAATATGTTCCGCTTCTTTGGTGAGTTGCAGGCATCACTCAATCTTCACTCACTGATCTGTGGCACATCAAGGTGGAATTACAATCTAGGACAGACAGAAGCTAACTGGAGTTGAGTGTTGCTTTAGACATGTGTATGTGGTTGTGAAGTAGTCTTATAAAGATGCAAACATACACACAAAGTATACTGGAAAATATCAATAAAATGTTTTTTTTTGTTAATAACATGTTTGCAAATATATGAACACAATTTTCTCGTATGAACAACAGCAAAATTTATCCAATGCTGCAGCACACATGCACACTGAGCGTATTGATGGCTGGACAGGTATTCTGCTGGGCATTGCCGTGCGGACTGGCAGTCCATTGAACCTGAGTCTTGCAGAGCCGGTGTGGAAACAGCTAGCTGGAATGTCGCTGAGTGTCACTGATCTCAATGAAATCGACAAAGACTATGTGCCAGGTGACTCACTGCTCCTGCTGCTGCAGCCGCTGCAGCAGCAACAGCTGTGGTGGCTGCGGCTGCTGTTGTTGACATGTAGCGAGTACTCTTAGCATCTTTGCTGCTGTTGTTGTTGTTGATCATGTGCTAATCACTCTGTAATGTGTCCACATTGATCATGCATTTGATGTCTCTTTTTCAGCCGAGGCTGGTAAAATTCAATAGCAGTGATTACTGGTGAAAATAAGCAGTTTAACAGATTGACTGTTTATGGAATGTGTGGCTTCATTTTATGCAAGTGGCATCATATGCCAGCACACTGTGATGTACGTTGTGATAATTCCTTGTAGACGTCTATTCATCTGTCTGTCATGTTTACTGCCATTCGGTATAGTGTTGAAACAGCTCGGCCATTTTGTATGTACCAGTTGTGGTGCAGTTTTGATTATTTATTTTTTGATGAACGACACTGATGACTATAGAACCTCAGCAGTCCAATCAGAGTGTGGACACAGACGCCGCTGGTCACCGTACCCTCACATCAGTGTGTTTATTGAGAGTGAGCGCTGTACATTTGATGTCAGCTAGTATTTCATACGGCAAGTTTATTTCACGTGGCATGCGGTGATTGTTGTTGAGTGCAGCGTTGATGTCAATACAAGACATGGATGAGCAGACGCTACGTGCGGCCGACATGCCGTTCACTACGACCAGTTCGTCGGGTCACGTTGTGCCTCTGACTGGCCGACTGTCACGCATCGCCGTCGACAACCGCACTGAATACGTGCGCCTTGCACTCGCATACAGGTCGGCTTTGTGTGTGTGTGTCTCGCATACAGGTATGTGTGTGTCTTTTCATTGCCAGCTCTAGACTTACTCTGCGTGTTGTGGTTCCGTTTCTCTTCATTATCCAACACGTAGCAGGGGAGATAATACGTTTGGTAGCGTCCGTGTGTGTGTCCGTCCGTTTGTCTCTCCTGTTTGAACCGTTTGACCTTTGACCTTGATTTTTGGCATGAGGGTCGACCTTGACCTTGGCTAGCCTGGGATTGTAGGTCAGTGTCGTAGGTCAAAGGTCAAGGTCAAACAGTGAAAAATTGCTCTCCCGTTTGAACCAGAGGTGCGGAGCAGGTCGTTTGTCAGTTTGAACGACGTCCTTCGGCCAGGTAGATGATGGTGGTTGTCTGTGTGTGTAGGCTGCATGAGTTTGATGACCAGGTGCGCTGGGTGAGAGAAGGCATGGCCCATGTCTTACCTGTACCAATGCTCTCACTCTTCACCGGATATGAACTGGAAATGATGGTATGATCCAGTAATGATGGTATGACCCTGTAGTGATGATGGTATGATCCAGCAGTGATGATAGTATGATTTAGTGTTGTATGTAGCATCCCAAAGAACTCTAAAAGTTGTAAGCAGCTGTAGAGATGTTTAATGATAAAATTAGCGTATCTTACACTGCAGACTATGTACTTTTGGCCTGCAAGTTTCACCGGAGCTCTGGATAGTTGCTAAACATGGCATGTATGATAAGAGTGTGATACAATAGCCTTTTCTGTGCCAATATTGCTGTAATTTTTTCTGTACAGGGATGCAGTTTTTCTGCAGTACATTCTTGTTGAAACTGTGATTTATTTTAATGAGAATAGTTACGTATAATTGCATTTAGTTAGTGAAAATGTAGTTAAAGAGTGCACTTATTGGCAGCGCTGATAGAAGTGTTAGTAAGTAAGTAAGTGTGCGTGTGTGTGAGTGGAGGTGTGTGGCAGTCCTGACATCCCGCTGACTCTGCTCAAGTCGGTCGCGACGTACAAGGGCATTGATGCTAGTGCGTCGTTGATACAATGGTTCTGGGAAGTGATGGAAGAGTTCACAAACACCGAGCGATCACTGTTCCTGCGATTCGTCTGGGGCCGCACGCGACTGCCACGAACCATCGCCGACTTTCGAGGCCGCGACTTTGTCATTCAGGTCGTATTTCATTTCTGTCTACATCGTAGGCTACTGAATATCTTGTTATCATGATTTTGGATGTTTTATGCTGGTCAATTTTCATGTTTTTAAATTTATTTAATTTATTATTTATTAGTTTTCCGTTATGTTCCATGGCTGCCTATCATCTTTTAGGTGTTGGTGGTTTTTGTATCTATCATATACTCATGATGTTTATTGCTGGAACTAATTACACTTGATGAATGCTGGTTGTCTTCACTCCAGCAATAATATAGGTTTGTGTGAAATGAGTGGAAAGTTGGTATGAATATTAAACGTTTTGAACTGTGAAACAGCATAGAACTGGCGGGTTTTCACGTCAACACCTAGATGTGTATTTGTTGTCGGTACCTTGTTAACGCTTAGTCACAAAGGTTGTCTTTTGTCGACACTACAGTTGGTAGATGGTTGGGTGAGTCCTCGGCATGCGTTAACTCTATCAAGATCACGTGGTTATCTACAGTGTATGGTAGGTAGTAGAGTTAGGACGATAGCACTATTGGACTATCGTATCGGCCGATAATCCGCACTATCGGAGACTATCGCTATTGCCGATTGTTTGTCCGATAGTTTTTGCGATAGTATTTGCGATGACTGAATGCGTCACGGTCAGTTCACAACTCGAACACATGTTTCCAACAAACAGTTGTAACTTGAGCATTGTTATTCACTTTGGTGAGCGGGGTGTAAAGGGGAGGGGAGAAGTGGCCACAGCAGATAACACAGTCTTCAATCAGTCGACTCTTGAGAATTGACAGACAGCGACAGCCATGCATGGTGCATGCCAAGGCAGTTCAGTCCAGCCCGTCGTCATCGATGGATGATGATAGCCGTCATTCAGCGTCAGGTGATGTGATGTGACATTACATGTTGGG
>Ga0209366_1000201_pt1 | contig 14120 bp, 10 predicted proteins | sample WorMetmaBAHAMAS2_FD_187391 | JGI IMG/M metagenome (GOLD analysis project Ga0209366, IMG submission 187391) | Marine gutless worms symbiont microbial communities from Max Planck institute for Marine Microbiology, Germany - Inanidrilus... | ecosystem: Host-associated > Annelida > Digestive system...
GACAATTCACACAAGTAATCTTTGTTCATTTGACAACAGAGATCACTGGACCAATCTCATTCATGACTACTGGCTGTGGCAGTTTCACTGAAATTGGCCCACTTGAATAAGAAATGTGCATTTACAATAATTTCCGTTAATATCAACACATTTAGTTTCATCTGTGAAAGCTTTCAGACTGACATCACCTAATTTATATACAGACTTTACAAAAAAACTATAAAACTGTGAATGCATGAGCACAACATAACTTCCAACTCTGTGTATTCATTGGTAACAGAAGAGCAACAACAAATTTAACTTCACATGGACAGGAGTTCTACAGAAAGACCAATTTACTAATTCCAACAAACTACAACTCAGTTGACATATTATACATTACAATAATCCAAAATAACACACAAATACAAAAAAATAGTACGCACTCATTTACAAAATGTAACAGACCAGAATACCGAATACCTCACTCAATATGCCACCACCACAGCCAACATCTAAGACTGTCATCCCTGTAAGAGGTGCAGAGCTATCCAGAGCACTGAGAGAGCTCACTGATGTGGACGACTGCTGTCTAATGATGGCATCTCGTATTAGAGGTACACGGAGTTTATTCATTCGATGCAGAACAGCAAGTTCGCCACCGCGTGTGGTGTCCCACCAGCCAGCAGCTAGGTGGCTAAATCTTGTCACTTCATCGGCATCCACTGTGCTTGACGAGAGTGCACAAACTGATATGCGACAATGAGATCTTCTAATACACACATCAACCGCAACAACTACAAAATTGCTGGTTAAACAATAAAACAAGAAAACAATATTTCAAACAACGGCTGTCTACTCCAAATAAACTAAGCTGGCAGGCGAAGCATGCAATGATCACTGCAACAACATGCCTGATGCTGATAATACAGCATCTTTCAAGCCACGCCCACCTGGTACTTTACTGAAGATTCACTTCAACTTTACCTGCAACACTGTAAGAAACCGGCAGCAGCAGGGCGAAGATATAAAAGAATCATCGTTATTGTAAGTACGTCTTAACTACACTGCACTAATTTTATAAGTAGTCGAAGCACGAGTCGGACAATTGAACCACATCAATTGAACAACGGCACAAACATTGACACGTAGAATATCAAATCCGACTTGCGGTTTTCACCCACGCAGGTTTTTCCCATTGTGCACGCACGTGACCTGATGGGGATTTCCTGACTTATTTGTGGGTGTGGTCACTGGTGGCGTGTGGTGTAGACAGTAGTTTAAGTAAAACATTTTTATAAAAGTGCTATATTTTACTTGATATATTTTCATTGTGTGAGACCGGCTAATGATTGAGTGACCTTGTTGTAGCAGGCCATTGGGACAGTTTCCCACTGTCGTTTGTCGTCTGTGGCTGTCGTGATTGGCTGGTGAACGTGGTTAAGCGGATGATCTGGAGTTAGTCGACCGGCTGTATCAGTAATCATTTCCGTCGTCGGCCGTAGACAGCATATTATTTAGGCTAGCCGACCTCCCTTGCTTTGGTTCTCTTCCTTCCTTTATGAAGAGAAATTCCGAAAATCAATCAGGGCTGTGGAATTACGTTTTAAAAAGTATCTGCTAATGCCGATGAACCGCGCGACGCTGCTTCACGCATAATCGACCATATTGCTCTGCTCACCGTGTATAATTACCGGGCAACAAGCGTAGGTTGATAGCAAATTACTACACAAACCGAGAAATGTCAGTTATTACCACATATTTGAACAATAATGCTCAAACTCCACTTGGTAGATTTGTTGTCTACATGTTATGCAACCAACTTTGCAACAAATACAGCAACAAATTGAACCGATGGAGCTTAATGTTAGTGTATGGCAGCACTAACATCGACCGTCGAAGGTGAGACAATCAGTGGTCCGTCGTCGACTGCATTGTCCAAATACCATGACAAAATCACAACAATACCCTTTAGGCTTCAACACAGAGAAGACAGTAACTCAACAGAATATCACGGACGCAGGTGTCAAGCACCTTTAAGTCCGTATCGATATTGTAAGACTAAATTAGAAAACATTATTTCTTTATAACTTCCTCATATCGGTTTCTAATACCAGTCACATCGGCGGTAAAATTAAAGTTATCTGCATGGTGCGACCCAAACTTATCTAATCGTGCTTTAAATGCATTAACCGTACTTATAGACACACTGAGTGTTTCCAGTGTGTCTATAAGCACGGTTAATGCATTAAGCATGATTATAGACACACTGAAAACACTCACCTTACACTTAAGCACTGTTGTGGCTTTTACTGCTCCTACTGTTAGATCCATTTTGTTTATTTGTCAATTAACAATTTTCAGTGACAGAAGTTGACTTTAAACTGAAAACATGTACTGAAAACAATACATGTTTAGACAATACCTTTCATACGTAATATGTAATACTGATACATGTTATCTTTGCTGATTGTGCAGATTTTTCATCATCTGCCTTTTTTTGCTAAGCAAAAATTTATTATGGGTAACAACACTTGTGCATTCTTTTCCTTTTAATGGTGTGAGTTTGCTCTGATGGTGTTTGGTGGTTTAGGATGAATAGCATTGACTGTTGACTCTGCTGAGACATGTTGTAGACATTGGAGATATGCATGGAGTGAAAGCTAATTTTGTTGTCTTGTTTTCACTGATCCACATATTTGGTCATGTACGTGATGTTGTAACGGAGCCTGTTAACAGAGAACCTGGAGTGCAGTGCTATACTTGTCATGATGGTGATCCAGATGCAGAGCGAAATGTAGTAAGTTTGCAAAGTCTTGTTTTACTGCGGTACATAGTGTCATTATATTCAACAGTTTTGTGATACTCTCAAAACTATTAATGTGTAACAAAACATGTCGCATAATTATCTTTATATCTAAAACAGAATGTCAAATAGTTATGTTATTTGCCATTACCTGGCATATATTTTCTTATTTATTTCCCATTTGTCTATTTCATTTTTCAGTGCATGTATGTACTTCTGCAATTTGCGAGATATAATTGTATTTTTCATGGCATCACTTAAGAAATTTGTTATGTAATATGTTTCAATAAACACCCTTTTAATGCCCTTTTTATCTTTAGTTGCAGTAGGCCTAATTAAAGTTAATTTATTGTGTATTGAGTCATCATTTAGAAAATGATCATTATACATTGAATATGTAGACACAGCTGATAAGAAGTAAAGGTTATCCATGTGAAGATCATACTGTGACAACAGCAGATGGATTTATATTGAGCTTGCAGCGGATACCACATGGGCAGCAAAACTCGGAAAAAATGGCATCTCGTCCCGTGGTATTTTTACAGCATGGTCTGCTCGACTCATCGGCTACTTGGGTAGAGAACTTGGCAAACCAGAGCCTCGGTATGTACTGTGCTCATTTTTGCATTTCACTAAAAAATTTCACATAACTTTTACAATAAATGATCATTTCATTTTTATCTAATATATAGATGGTTTTCTTTATAATGAAATTGTGCTATTGATCAGCAAGCACTTGCTAGAAGACAGAATTACATACACATAGGTTAAATACAATGCTCATTTGGCCTGGATAGTGCTATTTTGGCATGAATAGAATTATTAATGACTGACACAGCCAAGCATGTCTGTTTTGTTGGTTGCCTAACATCAGAGAAGCTATTTCTGTACACATTACAGCATTCAGTTCTTGGTCACTTACTGTTGCTGCTATATACAGTAGAGGCGTTGTTGACATACAAATGCAATTGTTTATGTGACGTTGATGAACCAAGAAATTAACATTCTGTCATCTTCAGTACCTTGACACTGAAGGTTGGGCATTAGGAAGTGCATCTGGCCTGTAAAAAACTGTGAACAGATGCTAGCATGGTTACTTGTCCAAAATGAGGTGCAAATGATTTGCATATGGCCCAGCTGATGACACTGCCACCTTGTGGTTTCTTGCTTCGTTAAAATTCGGAATGGTTTTACTTTTCTGATGCCAGGTTAATTTAGCTGTCCTTGAAAAGAGGCCTTTAAACAGGTGCTGTTGATCAAGCTTTTTCTATATGCAGTCAATGTATTGACTCTTTAACACTGGAAGCAACACTCATTACAGGCCTTTATCATTAGTTGCCTGGATTACTGAAACTCTGTGTATAGGTTAACGCCCTGAGTAGCAGGCATTATAACACATAACACTTTTGTCGTTTTTCTGACTGCGGGAAGGCCATAGTCCAAGAAAGCCCTACAAGCTGTCAGACGCCTGGACACCTCACATACATGTTCAATTCAAATCAAATCAAATTTATTTAGCAGCACAAAATAATCAAAAAAATATATATATACGAACGACTTTACAGATAAATCAACTAGGCAAGCTAGAGTGCTAGCTATAGGACTCAAAGACAGAAAGACTGCTCTAACATGAGCCCCAACCCCTTCCCCCCAGAAACAAAAAAATAACAAAAAATAACGTGGAAACAACATGTTGCTGGTGACACAGCATGCATCTGGCCCAACTTGTCTAGCAAGATGTTTGTGACATCATAGTGGGCACTCTTGTGGCCAGTTAGGCCTAGACCGCTGGTCACACCAGCTGTTGCTGGCAGCAGCTGGATACTTGAGTGAGCACGGGCAACACGGTGGATAGCAACTGGTAGGCTGGCCTACAACGATGCAGCGCTGTGCTGTAAGCTGGCCACAATTGCCAAGGATCATGTCAAGCATCCTCAGTGAATACTGAATGCAGCAGCTTATTAGTCTGTGTCACTGGTATGACCACATCATGTCGGTTAACGCAGTAATTTGCTAGCTTCCAGTTCGTCAACTGTTGTTGTTTTTTTACTTGTTCATATTGTGATTGCTGTTGTGATTTTTGTTATTATGTAACAACCATTTGTGTATTCTTCTGCCTAATGTCCTTCTATCTGATTTCTTGAGATCAGCAGCCTCATTATGTATTGGTGTCATTTATCTTTTTTTATTATTTTTCTGTATTTGTTGCCTTTATTGTAAAATTGTCACGTTTCCCGTAGCAGGTCAACTGATGTTACTTGTACTGTATGCGTTAAAGTTGCATGTACATGTATTGTAGGCTTTATTCTCTCCGATGCCGGGTTTGATGTGTGGATGGGCAACGTACGTGGCAACACATACAGTCGGGCACATGTGAAATACAAGCCGTCTGATGCAGAGTTTTGGCAGTGGAGGTAATCACAGACCAGTAATGCACAAAGGTTTTGTATAGAGACTTGTTGAGGCTGCTGAAAATTGTTTGTATTTTGTTTGTATTCGTTAACCTGAAACATAAGTAGTAAATTGAGTTAATTCAGCTACGCAATAATACTACAATGATTGCGTGAAAAATGTATCGATTGTGAAGATCAAAGCAAAGCCGGAGTGAGGTTGAAGACTGTTGACCCAACAACTGAACTACACTTTGTTGCTACCTAGATCTTCTTCCTCCAGTTGTGATTCATTAATTCATTGTTTGACCATGGTTGTAAAACTTTTGCTCCAATCAGTGTCACATTGTGTTTCATGCATTGAAAACTACTCAGTCTACCCTGTCTAATTGCCGAACTATGAGGTCCCACCTATGAAGAAAGGTTTTACAGACAGTGAGAATGCATGTGTCAGTGTGCATTTAAATTAGTTTTTTTGTGCACACCAGTTCTGTAATAACAGCTTGCAGTTTTGGGTGAAGTTACAGTTACATGTACTGGCATCCAACAGCCAGCATAATGGGAATGACATCCAATCTCTCTGGAGTTAGGTAGTTACTGGATGAAGAAAGGATGGAGTCAGATAAGTGATTCATCTGGTTGTCATCAGAAGGGTATTCAGCCATGCAGAAATTTGGTTCTAATCACTCTACTTATCAGCATGAAACTGGCTGAGCCAGGTTCAGTTGGAAAGTAGCTGTTAAGCCTGAGTTTGTATGTGTGTGTTGTGCAGCTGGGATGAGATGGCTCACTACGATCTTCCCGCCATGCTTAATTATGTCCTCCGTGCTACTGGTCGACAGAAGCTCTTCTATGTCGGACATTCGCAGGGAACTTTAATTGCATTTGCGCAGTTCTCACATGATCGCCTCCTTGCAAACAAGGTCAGTTGTGAAAGTTGCTAAAATTGTCATTCTCTTTGGCCAGTTAGCTGATGGACAGTGTTTTATTTGATGAAACATTGTGTAGATTCAGTAAAATCAATATTGGGAATTTCATTTGTAATATATATATATAGTGTGTCACCACAATAGTCCTATATTTGTGGCTGTATGGTTATTTTATTTATACATTTATTTACATGTACATTGTGGACCATAAAAATGGTGTCAAAAGTACACCTCCTCCTCCAGTATTCTGCTGTACAGCATGTTTTTGACATGACGTTCTATTACTCCATCTCCAGCTGTTTCAGCTTCTCACTTCAGTGCCACATAACCATCTTTTGCCAACATATGTAACATCTGCATCCTCCTTCTTCCTCCTTTAGGTCAAAATATGTCCAATCCAATGGTGTTATCTCTGCTGGATGATTAGCGCGAGATGTAATATATACATCTTGCGCTTATGCTATGATTTCAGTGTCCATCTGTCCATCTGTCTGTGACGGAAGTGCATTGGCGCATTATAGCTAATTTCGGTTTCAAATTCTGATCCCAGTTTACAACGCATTGCGGTCGCGGTGCATGTGGGCGCGAGGGAAGAGATCATCGCCGGGAAGAGTGGAGGGATCATCTCGTGCTATGATAGCCACTGCTAGGCCTTCTTGTTTTCAATATCTGTTTATCCTCCTCCAACACTTTTTACTATTATTATATTCCAAGTTGCTTTCGTACAGCACTAGTAATTTTTTTGGTGTTTGAAAATAAGTGTGGTGATAGTGTTGGTACGGGCAATAACGGCTGACTCGTTGATTTGTGTTAAACAGGTTCAGGCATTTATTGCTCTCGGCCCTGTTGTCACTGTTGGTCACATACAGGGCTTTGCAAGGTATCTTTCCGATGCTGTAGTCGAAGAAAAGGTAAATATTAGTGTTATTGTTTTATTAGATTTTCATTATATAAATTGATGGTGGTGATGATCATTGGGTAGAGTTGGCCAGTATTTTTACGATTAAACAGAGCTGTATTTGCTTACTTATGGAGTTATTTTATCCATGATATTGATTGTTGTTATAGATTTTGTTCGAGGTATTCGGAATTCATGAATTTTTTCCTAACAATAAAGTTGTTCGTGCTATGGCTTCCCATCTGTGCAATCATCACGTAGTTCGCAATCTCTGTGAAAATTTTGTTTTTCTTATCAGCGGATTTGATGAACACCAGATGAATATTGTAAGTGCTTTATGTTCTCTGTTCTGTGGCTTTATAGTTGAGAGCACATGTAGCGAAATCGCAAACAACATTAAAAGGCAGTCTACTTTGGGTCTGCTCATAACACAGGCTGAGAGTTGCTTTTGTTGCAAAGTGTCAGCGGAATCTGTTCAGTGTTCATTCATTTTGCTATTATCACTGATTTGGGTACCTGACCTGGCCTGGCATAGCTCTGGAAAAGAAGAATATTTAAACAAAAAATTGTAGTGTTCTGTTAATGGCAGTGGTATTGTGGTAGTTGTAGTGGTAATAACAAGATTGCCGAAAGTACTTCAGGAAAATGTTGCATCATGGGGAGGGCAGATTTTTCATGAGGGCTGAATTTAATGTGACATTTGACTACATCAGCGACCAGCCAATCAGAATGCTGGTTGATAGCATGCAGAGAACTCCAAACCTAAGCATTCACTTGGAATGCTGCTTGGCCATCACCAAAATTTTGCCTTCCATGGCGATAGCGACCCAATAGAATACATCATACATGGTTTTTGGGCCTACACGAATCAAGAGCCCAAACAGCACCTCGATCTGTTTTTGCACACACAGACCATGCTGTACATGTTTTGACATCTGTATCAGTAAGCTACATCTGTTCACATAGTGCATGTGTGGATGGGCAACGTACGTGATGCGGCCTTATAATAATCACAGTAGTGATGACAATATTTATGGTGCTGTTATTGTGGCTTCAAGACATTGTGAGAGTTTGCCCAGTTCATATGGTGAATGCAGACTAAGTGCCATATGGCCTCCACCCCCAAAACGAACCCAAACGATGTGGGTTCACTGGTAGGCTGCTACCATCCACATTACCATTGCTATTTATTATAATTATTCAGCCCATGAGTTGTCCCATGGTCAGCAGTAGATGCACACAAACTGTGCCTAAGGCTGCATTATTGCAATGGCCGCCATAAAAAAAAACACAATTTTTGGTGGTGCAGCTCCATCTTGTGATCTCTCACCGCAATCAGGTGTGCTACCACCTGACTGCTGCTACCTGCATTAGATAATAGTAATAACAGTGGCAGCAGCAGTAGGATAGCTGAAGCAGGTTTATCATGCCAGATACACTCACGTTGCCCAGTCATGAGTGTCAGAGCACAGAAAGGAACTCAAAGCATGGACTTCAACTGTGGAACATTGTCCACTGGCCTCATACTTTCTTGATAAAGTAAAAAAGGTAAAGGAAGCATATAGCAGTTTGTGCTAGAAGCATCGCACCACTACGGTAGCCTGCATGTCATATGGGATCACAGAGTTACCTACTACCCAGTGTCTCCCGCCCTTACCCCGGCCGCAAGCTGATTTATCAACCAATTAAGGATGACAGGCTGAGTAGACCTGAGCCAAGGCAGGTAACCAACTTGCCCAGAGTCGCTACAGAAGTGCTGGCTATACCAGATGTCAGTTGGTTAAGCTGGCCATCTGCCCCACTAGGCACAGTAGGTGTGAACAACTAGCCCACAGTTATTACAAAGTGACCGGCTTCAGCTGGATTTGAACCCGTGTCGTTCAAACACGAGTCGAACGCGCTATCCACTCGGCCACCGCCACCCAGTTGATCTAGCAACTGATGCCCGAGGGATGGAACACCGCATGATTCATGCTGTCCGTCCAACTCCACTGCCAGGTAGCTAGCAAGATGAGAAGTCACAAGCAATGCAGCTCGTGTTGGTTAAAGACAGATGTTGACAGCTAGTTATCCATTGACACTGTGCAAAAATGCTACAGGATTTGTAGATGTGTTAGTCCCATCCACTGAACATATCTCATGCCAAGTCTGCTCACAACCAAGCAAGTAAGTAATTACAAGATGTGGAATGGTTCTATGAGTGGTCAGTGGGTCAGTATGTAATGTCAGTTAACATTATTTGCATCACAGACACAAACTACTGTATTTGAATACGATTACAGACCGAGTAAAAGCTACATGAAATATTTATCTGACTGTGTAGACTCGACTGCCAGTGTACTTTTCACATACTCCTGCTGGAACTTCGGTTCAAAACATGGTCCATTTTGCTCAGGTATTTATTTCTTTTGAGTTTCTATGACATAAGAGACTAGGAATAGATGACATGATCTCATTTCTACAGCAAACAGGTTGCAGTGGGCATGTGTTGTGGAAAGAAGATAATGATTCGGTTAAGAAATGTTTGGATTATGAAGTGGAGGGTTCCAGACCCAGAGGTAGACCAAAGAGGACTTGAAAAGAGGTTCTGCAAAAAGACAGTCAAGCACATAAATTGAACAGATAGCATGCTATGGATCGTAGTAGATGGAGGAAGCTGATAAAGGATGGTTGATGATCATGATAGGTGTCAGTGAAAGTAGTTTTCTTTTAGAAGTAGTTATCACACGTGTGCACAGGAGATTTCAGATGCTCATAGCAACCTGAGGAGTTATTTGAATTTGGTACTACTCTGGATGTCTGATACCAGTACTGTGTTCAAATAGCTCAGTACCATTTATATTTTGTAGATGGCCAAATCCAATCTGTGTCAGGCATATAATTACGGCTCTCACAAAGAGAACATCTTGCATTACAATCAGGTATGTAAGTATGCATTGTTTTATGTGCAATTTGCATTACAAGTAGGTCAGATTGCATAGATATTTATAAAGCTGTGTATACATTTTGAACACACATTGCGTCAGTAATGTGTTTTTGCTAATGGAACAGTATTGACTACTAGACATATGAGCTAAATTTTTATCACTTTGAGTCTGTTTATTCAAAAGCTATACAATATAAACCAAGGGTTCCCGTAATTATGAATGACCGTGTAGTTTGTCATTGTGTTGAATTTAAAAGTCAACCTTCAGATGTCGTGATGTGTTAACTGTTAAATGTTAACAGTTTCTCCTAGCTGGTCAGTAATAGTGTAGTACATTGTATGTTATAAAGGGGTGTTGAATGGTTGTTGTTACTGATGTGTATAATCATTTGTTGATCACCTATCAAAGGAGGTTTTCTTGATTTACAGATAACATTGTATTTCCTCTTTTTTGTTTGCTGCTTGTTTGTTAATAAATAAATTGGTTGATCAGTTAAATGGTTCACAAGTGTCTGTCAAATATAGCCCAAAATTTTGTGTTTATATGGAATCTTTTATCACACTGACGTAAGTTATTTATGCATGTAATTTTAACATATGGCAGTTATTGTGACTGTTTTGATGTACAACTTTGCATATAAGAGTAACTCATTCATACTAGTTTGCAACCAGTCAGAGACCATTCAACAGACCCACAAGCATGTAAGGAAGAAAACAAAGTAGTCACATAGCTCACCATGGCTAACAGGGGCGTCGATCCCTATTGGACAGGGGGGACATGTGCCCCCTGGTCCCCTCAATATTTATGAAGGGGGTCCCCCCCAATATTTTAGAAGTGATGTCATTCAGGATGTCGACTCGAGTAACAGCAACTGTTGTTTGTTGTATTTTAACGCAAATATTATGTGTAGTTTCACAAAAAGCTTCAGTTTTGGGGGGACTTCATCCCTCAGACTCCCTACAGGGGCTCTGCCCCTGGACCCCGCTGGGGGACTTCCATCCCGCAGACTCCCAGTCTTTTTTTATGTCCCCCCAATAATCCTGTGAGATCGACGCCCTTGATGGCTAACCTTGATTCACTGTGTCTGCCACATCTCAGTCTTTTGCTTGTGACTTGCCTCGTCAGATCATTTGTCAATTTGCTACTCTCACCATCTCTCTCCCTCACTCATTCACTCCTGCCTTAAAACTCACTGTTTCTGATATCCTTCTGACTGTCATCACGATCGTCAATTTATTTACTGAGAAACCAGACGATACGCACCGGTACATAATAAGTACAGACTCAAAGAATGTCAGAGAAATATATTGCTCATTGAACTGGCTACCTAAACAAAATAACATGTTTATGAAAATTACAGAAATGGGGTAGACAGGGAAGGGGAAAACCATGATAAGTATAGTGCAACTGCAAGTGCAGACACTTTAAAGAATGAAATTACAGGCTGTGCTCCCAGGCTGCGCTAATAAAAAACTAGAAATGCGTGGCAGAGCCTAGCTAATAGCCCGCTCGGCGCCACAGTGTCGCAGCAAGTAGTAGCGAAACAAAACCGTGCTCCATCTGCCAAACTGCAAAGAATGCACGTAGTATCAGTTTACCTTCATTACAGCTAAATTATTTGGTTGCCATGGCAGCGCCCTTGACAAATTGGAGAATGAGGTACAGATCCATCATTGGCATGTAAAGCGCTTTCATATGGTGAAATGATTGCGAAAATCGGTCCAGTTCATCCAGAGATATTGGATGACAACATACACAGCAGTTTAAACTTTAAAGTTCACTTTTTCAAGTGAACATGTAGTCGCACATTGAATAGTCATGAGTAACAAATTAAACTTTAAATTTCACCCACAATTCACACATTTCAGTGATGAATGTCAGAAGCCTGTATACCACCCAATATTTAAATAGTGTTCACAAGGTCACCAGCTACAGCAAAGCAGGATCAAAGTCTAAGTCGTTGCGAAATGATACAATTTCCTCATCACCTTGTGGCGAATCATTCCATATCATCAAAACAGTCTTTCAGCTCAGCAGTGTTGGTCAGCTTTGGCATTTATCTCTTACAGTGTTCCAGCAGAGCAACCGAAACATACATCTCTCTGGTGCAGTTGCTGTTATTTTTACACTTTTTGATATTTGTTCTTTTATGGTTCCAGCAGTATGTTAAACTGGTGCCAAACCATTTCATCATGCAGTTAAAAGTATCATGCCATATTGTATCATATTGTTTATGTTGGCTATGATTTTTGTGTGTAGACTACACCTCCAGTGTATAATGTGTCAGCACTTGCAGTTCCAACATACATATTCTATGGATCTCATGATTATTTGGCTGATCCAGAGGTAAAATTACGCATTGTTAACTTTGGGAAGAGATGTCATTGGTGATTTTGATATTTTTTGACATAAGTGATCCAAAACCACATCCATTTCCTTTTTCGTGGCTGTTTTCTAGGTGAACCTGGGTTAACTGGTGGTTTTTTTTTACACTGTTTTGACACGGTATGCATGTCATGTTTGATCAGGATGTTCATGCACTGACTGAAAGACTTCACTGTCTCGTGTCCAGTTGTGAAATTCCAAACTGGCAGCATTTGGACTTCATCTGGGGCCTTGATGCTGCTCGAGTTCTCTATGACAAGATCGTTAACATTTTGCTCCATGACGCTGCCTTGTAGTGTTTTTTGTTCAATTTATAGTGCCATGCTTCAACTAGGTCTAATACCGCTTTAACACGTCTTCCAATTTTGTCTGTATGATATATACTGGTATTTCTTGGCTATGATGTGATGTTTTTGCACGTTTGCTTATTTACAAGACCAGAATCAAATGTTAAACAGCAGATATCAAAAGTCTTTTATGTATATGAACATTATGACATTGTAACAGATTATGTTTTCATATTAAGGTGCATTACACATATGTTACGGTGCAATGTTACATAATCTCTTGTGCACTGCCTGCATTTTTAGCCATTTTAAGTAGGCAGACATCGGTTAGGATATGGAGTTTCTGAGTGTCTAAAATGTGAATCCTTGTTCTCAAGATACGAGTAAAGTTTGCACTTAATTTTTCCATGACAGTCAACAAAAAACCCAGTTGTCACTTAACTCTTTATTTCCCTCATTTTAAAAAGTTGGAACCCTATAAATGCCTATTTCTATATTTTGTAACCCAGTATCAGTGATTCACTGTTTGGTAGCACAGATGCATTTTTACTCTGCTTACCTTGAACTTTAAAATAACAATTTTTCTCCTTGACATCCAGCATTCCTTATTGAGTTTACTGCGTGCTTAGTTATATTTTCCTTGGTGTAAACACAATCGAGAAAAATTTATGTATTATGGTAGACCATGTTTACATGATGCACATACATAGCCACTGATTCTGCCCTTGACTGCAGTATCAACTACAGTTTGCATAACTGCTTTAACTTTTATTTACTTATTTTCTGGCATTCACTGTTAACAGTATTAGAAGCTGTGTGTTTTGATGTTTTCTATATGAAATAAGGTGTTTACAGTTTTAATACTGAGACTCTTTAAAAAAAACTGTGTGTACTTGTGTGTGTGCAGTTATGTACTGTACATCAGGAGATAATGTGAAACATTAAATTACCTATTGTATGAACACACATAGTAAGTAACAAGATGTGTGCCCAGTGGTCCATACACTAAGGGCCCAAGATCGGTCCAGCACTTACTGATACTCGGTTGGATATGCCAATTTTTGCTGTATCTTTCCAAAAAGTACAATTTTGCCCTGAAATTGGTTGCCGTGGCAATGTCCCTTAAGGAATCAGAAAGAGGTTCAGGTCAATAGTCTATTAACATATACCTACCACTTGGTGAAAAAAATTGGTGCAGTAGATCCTGAGATAATATGGCTCCAATAAATCATTTTTAATTAAAAAAAGAAGAATTAATGCAAGCAAAACATATACTGTAGCTCGCCGGGCAAGTTGCTGGGCGGGTAAATAAGCAGAGATGGACCTATTTGGATCGAAATGCACCAGCAAAAGCAAAGCACATATATACCAGTATATCCATGTACGTTAGAACCAGATACTGAAAACAAAATGCATTAACATACATTATAAAAGCATAAACAGCTGGTACCATGAAGCAAGAATGAAGTTTGCATATCACATGGACCAAGGGCGTCGATCTCACAGCATTATTGGGGGG
>Ga0209366_1000202_pt1 | contig 13940 bp, 10 predicted proteins | sample WorMetmaBAHAMAS2_FD_187391 | JGI IMG/M metagenome (GOLD analysis project Ga0209366, IMG submission 187391) | Marine gutless worms symbiont microbial communities from Max Planck institute for Marine Microbiology, Germany - Inanidrilus... | ecosystem: Host-associated > Annelida > Digestive system...
CTATGTTTACTCACTACGAAGATATGAAAGGCGACGAAAAATGCAAAAATTGGGGTGGTTTTGGGGGTTAGGGGTCACCCAAGGTCATCATAAACATCACCATTTGATAGAGCACATACGACTTCCTATTCGACTGTAATAGAAACTATGCGTCTATCTTGTACCGTTTACGAGTTATAGCGCGTTTTTCGTCGAAAGTGACGTATTTTAACCCACCCCACCTTTGGTGTCAGAAAACTAGAGTCAAGGGGCTATCGTGTGGCATTATTTGCGTGATCCTACGTTTAGCCGTTTTAATACAATACCTGAGTGTGACAGACACACACAGACAGACAGACAGACACACGACGATGACATATACCGCGCTTAGCATGCCAGTCGCGCGGTAAAAATGAGTTAAAACTCATCTGTTTTTGCAATCGTATTTAGCGGCTTGACTGTCATCACCTTAAATTGAGTAGCATATGTTGTACAGCTCCCTGGTAGTGACTTCTTTTTAAACATTTTATGACACCTTAGAAATTGTCGTTTTATTATTATTATCGTTAAAGTAAATCATGCATCTGTATACCACTATATAATTAGCTACTCACTCCTAATGTGCTTGTGTATGGCATATTTTAGTGGGGATCACACAGTTTTACCTGCCACCCACGTTTATCCGCAAGTGGTATGAACCAAAGCTGCAGAGCATTATCGCCCTTTTGCTGGTACTCATTTTCTCTCCCGCTGAGGGTAGGAGGCTGAGTTGGCCTGGGTGATGTGGTTAAGATATCGAGGTGGTATGCCCAGCAGAGACGGCACGGATCATCGATACTGAGTATCAAGATCGGTAGTTACAATTTATTGTATTGTGTGTACCAAATGGTTTTCGTGTGCCGATGTGCAGTTCTGCCGCCGCCGCTAATTGCGCTGTCGGTGCCAGTCTCACGCGAGATGGAGAAGATTTACGACCTTGTGCCTCGAACTGATGACGTGTTCAACCTGAGCCGCAGTGAATTGGAGCTGCACGATGAGCTGGGCACCGGCAACTTTGGTTCTGTCCTTCGTGGCACTTACAAGCACAAGGGCATGGCGATACCAGTAGCTGTTAAAACACTGAAAAAATACGACTTACCAACAGCTGAGGTTTGATCACGGGTTTTTTATTATGTTTTTATGTGTATTTGTTAAGCACTAAGCAGAGAACAAAATAGTCTTAGTATTTATTGAAATAAGTCTTATTTTATCCCCAGTAGGCGAGCAGATTATTGTAATGAGCTTGTTTGTGGCTTTTTGTGTCAGTCAGTCTATCTATGTCTGCAAGTATATTATCAGGAACCATGTTTTCAAACTTCACAAAATTTTTTTGTGCATATTACATTACATATGACATGACTCAGTCCTGTTAGTTACTTCCAGTTTTGTGGACGACATTATGCTTCTTTATAATGGGCATTACATGTTCTGTAACTACTGATGTTAATTGAATGAGATGACATGTGATGTGACTGCAGTCGGAACTGATGAAGGAAGCTCGTGTGATGGCGTCGCTGGACCACAGTCACATAGTGCGTATGATTGGTGTCTGCAAGTCGGACTGCATAATGCTCGTGCTTGAACTGGCTCCGTTTGGTCCACTGAACAAGTACTTGAAAAGAAATATGTGCGTACTGATTAGTATTATTGAGTGGTAGTTTGTTAGTTGTTGTTATTTGACTGTATCAATGTGTTACTGTCATTAGTTTCAATTGGCTTTTTAAAGATGTGACCAGTTTTAGTTATAGACGTATTGATCTCACAGTAATGATGGCCTTGTACAGCCAGCTAGCTGCATTGAACAATGCCTGTTTCTAGCAGCTTGACTCTTCTCACGTCGCAGTTTTTTTATTCGAGGATACAAAAGTTGTTAGAATACATATGCACTAGTAACAGTTTTAATGTCCATTTTCCAAAGTTTGCATGGTTAGCTTGTGTGGTTAGCTGCTAGTTCATTAGCACTTTGGGGAAAGTTACTAGAATAATATTGTGCAACCTGCTATGCAACCTTGTTTCTGTTTCTAATGCACAGCCACCAATGTGATGGACATACAAATTGATGTCGAGCAACATTAGGCCCGTTTTCGGTCACCTACCAGAACCCAACAGGGCGTGGCTGTTGGTTGTTTATTTTTCATGCTAGACCAGTCAACTTTCGATATGTTAGTCTCGTGACTACCATGTTTACATACCAAACACCTACCAGGTAGGTACTGTTAGGCGACCAAAAACGGGCCTATTGTTACGTGTGCTCAGCTACGGATGCTGCTTACTGGTTAATTTTTTAAACACAAAACATTTGCTGGAGATGCTCAGTTGGACTAGCTGTGTTTTGCCAAGTAGGATTGCGATGCAGAAGGTGTTACTGCTGATGCATCAAGTGGCGGTAGGCATGGCGTATCTCGAGAGCAAGAACTTTGTACATCGCGATCTTGCTGCACGCAACGTGCTCCTTGTTGATGAGAGTTATGCTAAGATCAGCGACTTTGGAATGAGTAAAGCTCTTGGCATTGGAAATGAATACTACAAGGTTTGATAATGCATATTAGACCGTTAGCTACTTATGTGAGTTTTAACATAGTTTTGTTCAACAGGCCTTTTTTGTTTACCAAATATTACTCAGTTTGGCACTTATAATACCTGCCCTCGTGACTCAGTGGGCTAATATGCTGGCTGAGCTGCAGTGCGGGGCCTGGCTGGCTAGCTCGGCAGCGTGAGTACGACTCCCGCTGCTGCCGGCATGTCGAGTCGGGTTTCTGCATGCTATGAGATTAAATTCTAGGGCAGGTAGAGAGGGTTCGCCTGTGTCCTCTTAAACTGAGACAGGCCATTACATCCGGATTGGGGCTTCTGGGTGTGGTGAGAGCCGCCTGCATGACAGGTGCCAGTGGCTCTACCTGTACGACAGGGCCGCACCATTGGCACCGTGCCAGAGAAACCCGCAGGCTTAGCTGGGCTGTTAAAATATACAGTACAAGCCCCAGTGTGAGAGGGGTTGCACATTGGGCCAGTCCTAGGCCTCAGCGCTGGCGGTGGCTGGAAGCATGTCGCATAGACTGCCAACAGCCTAGCCACCCCTAATGCACGAACGAATGAACGACACTTATAATATGTGGATATGATGCAAAATAACCCACCTTTTCAATCGTTAGCCAAAATAGTCATTTCACGTAGCAAAAGTGGCTCTATAGGTAGTTTGCTGCAACCTTCTTCTGGCAATGGTTCTGCTGTCTTTAGTTGTTTATAACCTGACATAATTTCCACGGAGACCTAAGGTCACTATAATAACGCTAATATGAAGTTGTAGCTAAGTGCCCAAAATCGTCTTTGGCATCTACTGAGTTCAGCACATGACGCAGCTGTTACTTGCATTTGCGTGTTGTTGCTATTGTAAACATGTGATGTACATGTACCAATTTTCTCCTTACATAATATTTTAAACCATTAATTTTTTCTCAGTAATTGCCACGGTATTGAGTATGCAGCTGAAATAAAACTTAATATAATCTGCAGATATCATTGCTGTAGATTCTAGAATAAATACTACAAGGCTATTTATGCTTTATGCTGCTTTGTTTGTTTTGTATTGTACTTTAGACTATGCAACATTGTACTGATAGCACGTTTTTATTGTGGCCGCCTCATGGTGTAATAAATCATAATCATTTATTATGTATATAGGCAGAAACAGCCGGAAAATGGCCACTGAAATGGTATGCGCCTGAGTGCATCTATTTTTTCAAGTTTGATTCCAAGTCTGATGTATGGAGTTACGGTGTTACACTATGGGAGGCAACGTCGTATGGAGCTAAACCGTATCGGGTAAGTGTAGTTGATATATGTTGTATTTGCTGTAAATGCTGTGAAACAAGCTAGTTGCTATAAGTAGTTGTAATAATACATGATATTGCCTGCAGTAGCACAAACTGCAGCATAGGCTAGTAGGTAGTTTAGGTGCAAAAAATATTCTTTCCATAACAGACCAGTATTGGAAGTAGTATTGATGGCCATTTTGGACTCGAAGAGAGTGAAATAACCCATAAGCCTGACTGTGATTGATAATCAATTGATCTGCTGGCAATACTCAAACTATGATTGTTGACTACAGCTGGAAATGCCATGCTCCATGCTACACACCATACCATTGATGGCATGCAGACTCAATGCTAAGCATTCACTGATGTCAAATACACCATAACTAACTGATAATAGGTAAGTGTTAATCTAACTCCTAAAAATTGAGTTCTTACAACATCTGGCAATGGAATGTTCAGTTCAGCTCCACTTGTCTTTGAAGCAGTGACTGTTTGTAGTTGTTAGCTGGTAATGCTGTTATGTGTGTGTTTGGATACATTTGTGTATAGGGTATGAAAGGATGTCAAATAATTGAATTAATTGACAATGGTAATCGCCTCGAAAGACCTGCTAAATGTCCACCCAGAGTATATGAAATTATGAAACAGTGCTGGGAAAGGGCGTAAGTATAGGCAGATTTATACTTTTACTTTGAAGCCTACAGTTGTCTTTTATTAAGATATTTGTAATGTATGTTTGCAACTGCATTTTTAGGCAGTGTGTGTATGAATAATTCTTTGAAATAATCCCTGTACCAACAACATATGAACAGGTTATTCAGCTGAATGTGTTTGCTTGATTATAAGCCATAACGACACGTTTTGATTACAAATCTTAACGTCAATTACAGCGTTCCTGACATAAAGTGCAGTAGTCGGTTGTTTCACTGAAGTATGCTATTTTATAACTATTATATAATGATGTGTTATTTTGGATCAAAAACCATGTAATAATTAAGCTGTAGTATTTATTCTCTGGCCTGCCGATCAGTTGTACAGTTGGCTGTGAGAGTTCTGTAGGATGTTAACTATTAATGTTTGTCAACATTTTTTCCATTTCAGGAGTGAAAACCGACCAACATTCCAAGAAATAGTTGATCGTCTGAAGCAGTGTTGATCGACAACATGGCGCGTTGCTGTGTTTGAGACTTGAATTATAATTTGGCAGACAGTGTGCAATCGTTTGTTTTCATCGGGTTGCTTGCCGGCCTGCTACTGACAGCATGAAGCCATTGTAATGCGAATGTGTCGTACTAAGTGACTAATTTAGGTCTGATTGGATGGAACAAGTACCAAGTGCTTCAGTAGCACGCAGTACCACTGCTGTGGGTTGTGTGTTGCATCGGACATTTGCCACCGAATCTCTTCAGGCGTATTTTGGCATATTTGTTGCATTGGCTGTCGTGCCTTTGTTTCTGCACAGACACTTTGTGCTTTCGTGTGCAACGGCATTTTGGTATGTCTCATCACAGTTGCTGTTGTGAATGCCACAATGTCAGGTTTTACATAATGATATACAAGTAGTCAGGAAAAAGCATTCCAACGTGACAAGATGGAGATGCTGAGGATATATTGTGTACTTTTTCATGTTACTTTGTGTGTTGTACAACACTTGTGACATATATTAGCACTTGTAATAGCCATAATTCTAGGATTACACTGAAAGTGTAGTGTGCCAGTGATTCTCAGTATGGTATTTGTGTCTTTGAAGGCAGTATGCTGATGGACCAGTGATACTGAGTGCATGTCATCAGGCTTGCAGCCAAGATATCATAGATTTATTTGGAAGCCCTCTGGTGAAAGACAGTGACTGTATTGGCAGAGTGTAATGATAGTAAAGTAATAATTATTAATATCAGTGCAAGGTTTTGTGTGGGTCGGGCGTTGTGAAGTAAAGTAAAGATGTATTTATATAGCTGTTCATCATCGTTCATCTCTTAACATGCTCAGGTGTGGCACATGTTGGGATCAAAGAGTTTTTACCTGTCACCTGCACGTTCATCGACAAGTGCGATGAACCATACCTTCCTTTACTCTGCAGCCACAGAGCATCATGCTCTCTGTCTGGCCAGTACTCAATTTCCCATCCCGCTGAGAGTAGGAGGCTGAGTTTGCCTGGGTGGCTGGTTAAGATACCAAGGTGGTATGGCCACTGGAACAGTACAAACCAGGCCTGGCAAGCCGATCGAGACCAACACTCTGCCGCCAAGTCATGTCGCCACTGTGCTGCAAGGTATTGCACATTCAGTAGTGTACTCGTGCAGTTTTCAGACCTCAGGAATGAGATAAGCAGTCCAGCTGTGCTTCACTGTGATGGATCCTCGAGTTTGTGACAGGTATTAACCATCACTTCAGGCGGGATCTCTTCCTGACACCTAACTGAGTGTTGAGAGCAGTGACGAAAACTAACAGCTGTCTGACAGCATACCTTGCTTTGTGTAGAGGTTACAAATTTTATCGTACTTTTTAGTTACATGTTTATTTGTTTATTATTCTTAATTAAGTTACTGAGTTAAAAAGTCTATCTTTGGGCCTGCTGTAGTTATCAATGCGCATATGCTGAGAATGTGCATATATGAAGTTTCCAGAATTCTTTATCAGGTACTCTGTGCATTGAATTTTATGTAAATTGCTGCATAATTGCAGAGTAATTTTATCATTTTTAATATTTATTTATTTATTGTATGCTGTAAGCGGACATTTTGTGTTTGCATTTTTAATTTTAGCAGTCATTGTTAAGTATTGTCATACAATTCTAGTCGTATATTGACCACCAAAATAAATTTAGAGTAGTAATGATTTGCAGATTGTACTACTAGTCATGTCTAATGGTCTTAGTTTAACCAGTTTTCAAACTCTACCTTCTATGTTACGGCTGTATGGCTGATGCGATATATTGTAGTCGTTATGTGCATTTAGTTCAATATACAATAACTCAAGTTATTCCTGAATGTCTGTGAGTGCATACTTATTTCCATATACAGGATGGCACAGAAGAAAATGAAAAATCAACTTTACATATATACACTGTGTCCAAAATATGTCACAGGTTTGGCATGTTATAACTTGTACATACACATACGGATTTCGATAATTTTTGGGAATCAAAAGGCGCCTAATTTTACCACCTTGCCTAATTAGTGCTTCTGCACTATCTGTATCTTTTCTCTTACGTGCTGTATTACTGCAGTGCCAGATTTCATTCAGCTGCTGGCTTCATTTAATGTCTCGTTCCTTACAAGTTACAATGCATGTTAATGCTGCTGTGTGGCTCCTTAAATCTGTTTGTTATTGAAGTTAAACTCTGGACTGTTATGGGGCTACAGCTCTGGAAAAACAAAGTTGGGAGTTTTAGCACTGTAACAGTTGGACTGTGGTGAATGCAATGTGTGCCAATGCACTGTCTTGCTGACAAACAAAAATGCCATCGACATGCTTAATAGTGTCTAACATTTGTTGAGATGGTAAGATACCTCAACAATCCTGTCTAGATTTTTTCATTCCAGCTTGATGAAAGACCACTCTCATGTAGATGCAGCAACTAACACCGTAATGAACTTGGTAAACGTTAAGACAGCGAAGTATCGCTTAACTGTGACCAGGTGATATTTTAATGTGTTTTATGTGTCTGTTGGCAAAATAGCAAGCAGCATTTAAGTGCAAAGATATAATTTCTGGGTTTTATATTTTGTCAGGTAGTGTAGAAAAACAAGTTAGGTGTGATGGTAACAATGTTTGATTGCCATTTTTATTTTATCAGTAACATTTCTGCCAAAAAGTATCAAAATCTGTTCATGTATGTCAGAGTTATAGCAAGTTGCACCTGTGACACTTTTGGGACAGTGAATTTGCTCAGTCATACTTTTGTCTGTTTAGAACCCCAAGAAAGGGTTTACCAAAGAGATAGAACAAAAAATTGTTGATGCTTTATGGAGTCACTCATGACATATTTGATAAACATGTTTACATCGGACGATAAAGTTTTAATTTGTAATGCACGTTGACAAAGAATGGGGTGCACAAAAATTGTCATCAGATTTCCAGGAAGAAACTGGCAGCTAAGTTCTTTCAGTAAATTGAAACAGTGATATACACCAACAAAACCACAACTAAGCAAATATTTATGTAAAGATGTTCCACTTCTTTTCTGCCTCATCCTGTATCTGTAATTTTTTACCAGAATGCTCACATCATGTTAGACATAGTGCTGCCATTATATAATCCAGCTTAATTTATTTATTGTTTTGCTTTCTGCAGTTGTGCAAATGTTTAGTGAAACGTTTATCAACTTTTTTGTTGGCTAGTCTGTAACCATTGAGTTTTTCTGTTGGAGTTAAAATTGAGGATCTTTATTGATATTTTTATGCATGTGTATGCCTTTTGTGTGATTTTTCGTGTTATTACTGGTAGTGTAGTTGTAGATATAACATCATATTTTTCTGAAGTAGTTGAACAGTGTGCCCCTGACCTGATTGGAGTTCCTTGATCCGTAAAGTGCATTTTGTGGTTACTGTACTACATGAACTGTTGTTTATTTATACGGCATTCACAGTAAGCATTTTATTGCCGAGTTGCGAGTTACTAATTGCTAATGAAAAACTAGAGCATCTATTAGTGATGTAGCAATATTGTTTTCGTTACTGTTTCGTCATTTGGTTAAGACATATCTACGAGGTTATGCCATGACATCTCCCTGATTGCATTTGTGTAACTGGCACCACTGCTGTTATGTCTCATATTATTTACATAACGCTGATATTGCATTGATTTTTTGTTGCACAGTAGAAGTATATGCTTTGACTTTCTGTGTATCTGATTATGATCTTTGTACATGTCAAGATTGTGATGTCCAGATAAACAAGATGACTTATCTGTTGATGAGCGCAACATGTGGCGACACTTAATGATTTACATACTTATCACTTAATTACGCAATCAGCATATTTGGTTACATCCATAATTTGCGAAATTCAATGATTTACAAAGGCAGTTTTGGACACTTAATGTTGTCATAGGTGCCTGCATATGGTACCATTAAATTCACGGTATGTGATTTGCTATCAGTGATCTAATGCGTAGCTTGCATTATTTCTGAGATTATTGTTGCTAAAGTGAAAAATGTCATATTTTTCTATACCCTACTTGTCTTCCTGGGCAGAATTTGGGATCACAGGATACCTCAATCGGATCGGCTTCTGCATGCAGTTAGCCAAGACACCGGTCTATCCTGTCGTGCCCATTGTGTGATCGGAATCCACCCAACATTTATTAATGGCTTGGCCGTTATTGCATATATTGCATGTTGTGCTAAAAGGTTGACCCTATAATTTTTGTAATAACTTGTCAAATTTGGACAATACCAATACTTGGTACAATTGTCATCTAGTAAATTTGCAACACAGCTTTATGTAAGACCACTACGCTTATCATTTGTGTACTTACTGAACCTTGCAAGTATAAACCATGCAGTGCTGCATTTTCATTACTACTGTAATGCTAACAGCAACATTAGGCCTACTGTCAGTAGGAAACATGTACATTTTAGAGCTTTTGTGTCTAATATTTCAAACAAAGTGACTAAAGTTTTTTGTTGAATTATAGCAATTTATATTGGGGTCCACTTTTTATCCCGATACAGTGTATATTGTTAATGCTGGCAGTAATCTGGGAACTGCGAATTTGCCACTTAGGTAACATAATGCATCAGTTGCTGTTATGATATTACTGTCCCAAATTGCAACTGATGAAGACAGTTTTGTAAATGGTTCTGCCAGTTTCATTGTGAACATTGATCATGTACAATATTTCACTATTCCACTGTGTTCGACAGTTACGCTTGTACAGTTTGTATATATGTTCGACTCATTGACACTTAGTGTCAGCGTATTTGCATTTATTCATTGCTGATAGGCTGAGTGCATTAATGCCCTGTTGTTTTATGTTGTCTGCCTGCCAACAGGGTATAGAATTGTGTTCGTCCTGAACTTGTGTGCAGCATCCTATATTGCCGATCTCTTATACCCATCTCCTTAATAGGTAACTTAATTATGTGTAATACTCCATGTGGGTGCCGAGGCCTAATGTGCCCTAGAAACATTGTAGATTTTGGCACTATATAAATTGCTTGTGTTTGTTTAGTTTATCACTTGCTTCATTTTGCTTCTTGTAATTTGCCTTTTTTCTCTTGCTTATATTTTCCTTTCTTATTTACTTCTCCGTTATTTTTTTTCTTTTGGCCTGCTCCATTTCCAGGCCGGATGTCATAAGAGACGACTAAGTGTGGGTTAGAATTTCTCAGTTTATTTTATGTTCTAGTTTTTGTGTTTGTATTTGTATTTCGTTGATATAGTGGTTATTTAGTTTGTGTTAGCCTAGGTTTATTGTATTGTTAGGTTTTTTTCCCGGCTATAATTTTGATTTTCTCAGTACTAGCCAAGAGATGGCTGGGAAGAGTATCTCTGATATGACCAATTTAGTGTTGAGTGGGACGTTAAACCTTAACTCAGTCAATCAATCAATTATGTGCCATCATAGCCTAATTATCTGGAGGATAAGATGGAAGAGAAATGTTCTGTGCAACACAACTGCACACAAACTTGAGCAGTTCTTACAAGTGTAGATTAATGATTTTCTGTTTTGGTTCTTGTTAACTAGGGCCATCTTAAGTGTGTTACCATTAGTTTGTGTTTTTCGTACATTTTTCTCGGTTGTTGCAACTGTGGTCGTTAGATACAATGCAGTGAACTGTCTGGAAAGACTCATCTCTAAAGTGACCAAACATAACTTTTACCGTAGTAGGAATTTTGTTGTCGATTACCGTGAGCTCCTGATATCATTATGTTTAGCAATACATTTTTGTTTGCCCACCATAAATAGATCGTGCATGCAGTCATCAAACTGGCACTTAATGGCATGGCCGTTATTGCATAATGTTGCATATTTTGTTGTTATGATTGTTTGATGAAATTGCATTACATTTATTCATTAGCATTATGTTGTTTGATGTCCAGCAAAATGTGTCAGTAGCATGACATAGAACTGTAATGTTACAACAACTAAGAGGAAGAAATATGACAACAAATATTTCTGCTGCAAATAAATATATAACTGAAGAAATGGCCTAAGTGTTGTGGGATAAAACTGTAACTGTTCACTAATGCATAAAAAGCAAAGTAAAACTACAAAATCTTCTTTCCATAGATGCATATTTCCAGCATGTAAACCTGTCTTGTAAACTATCAAAACCATAATCAGCGATGCTTTATAGTTTTACAAAGTTGGTTGTGGGTTGATATAATCGAAGGCGAACTGTGACCACAACTCTCAGTGTAGCTGACATACCTACAAGATGAGATGTTTTACATTCTTGCACTGTACAAAAAGGTGGATGGTCAGTGAGATAAGTTTGCAACGATCATCATTTGAACTAAGTTAACAACACCTGTGACAGGCTATGGTGAAATTTAGTCCAAAGAATATCCCTACTTCTGGAGATACCTGAATTTCCTTACAATAAAGTATAGGATAAGTTGAGGGAAGCCAGTATGCCAAAAACCAGCCCGATCTGTGCAGTGCTGTTTTGGCAGAACACTGGCTTCTGTCTAGGGATGCACACATGTGCACAATAATGAGTCGTGTACGTTCTTCAAAAAAAATTACACGTTAGTGGCGGCAGGGCGAAATTTGGTGGCTAAAAATGAAGAAAAGACTAAAGTAGTCAACAGAAGAATGTGGCATTTTTTTGCGACTTACTGCAAAATTAAACGATAATTGGATCAATGAACTTTATTAAAAGCTGCCGAGCTGACCTGGAAACCATTTGCTTTTTGTTATTTGCCTCCATATCTGTGTAAACATTTCAGGATTCGTGTACATGTTTACAGAATTGCACGATACACATCCCTACTTCTGATGGATGAGCAAATCATAGCATCATGCAGCAAAAAAATGGTTTTTGGTCACTTTGTAAATAGAATTCATGCTTAGTTTACGTGAACATTTTAACTTTCCCACACATTACAATAATTAAAGTGTATTACGTACTACATAGTTTAATGTGACATTACATATTTTGGCAATGCTCTGTGGAATGCCAGTGTATGATAATGAATATTCTACTGTACATTGTTCACATTTACTCCCTTACAACTGAAGTAACGACACTGATTATACAGTTCTGTATTCAGTTTTCTTATGCTATAATGGCATTATTTTAAATGCTTTAAAGCATACAGTTCAGTGGTGTTACATAATTACTCAAGACAGACCAAATACACTGACACAATACTCCGTCACACCCTAAATGCACAGACTGCTATTTCTTTTTTGCTTTTAGTCTCTTCATATGCTTTAGTGACTTCGGTCGACGATGCTGTGGCTGTGCAGCTTGTATTTCGGCATATTTCCTCTTGTTGTATCTGCAATTATTTGACAAATTAACACTGCTACCACTAGTACTAGCACATTTACATGGGTGTTACCAACTGATGCATTGGCCTAGCGGCCGCTATCAGCATCAGCCCCACAGAATCTTACAACTAGCCATACACCTAAACCTAACACTAACCCCAATTTATTGCTCATTTTGCATACCTATGCCATTTGCAACTGTAAGTAAACATACAGCAAATGATGTGAAATGTTAAGGAAGTAATTTCCTGTGTTTTATCACTGACATGCCAACTTGGATGTTAGGCCGATGCATAAATTAATTAGACCAATCTGTGCCAGCTCTCCAATGTCACTCTACTTTCCATATTTCTACAGCTACTCCAGATTAAGCTGCATTCCAAAAGGTCTCTCACAATGGGCTTTCGGCAACTGCTGAAGGGGAATTTTTACACGCCCTTTACGATGTGCAACTAACAGTCACAGCAGTAAAAGTAAGTTCGTAATTACTGGGCTACTACAACATTACGCAGTATCGGAATGTATGAGCTGTTCTGAATTTTGTAGAGGCAAGAGATGATGGGGTGGCAGCGGCATCACATAGACCGTGTGCAAATCATTGTCACCTTGCTCCAGAGCATATACTCACAGCAGCATCTCATCACAATGTTTACAGGTTACTGTAAGCACAACCAACACTGTCAAAGCTCTGTGTATCATCCACTAGATGGAGCAGCACACCGATACTTCCGTGATGTATGATAGGTAAAAAAAGTTTTCCCATACTCATTTCCGAGCGTTGGGCCCAGAGCTGATCCCAGTGTACAGGCAGTCAGCCCGCAGGTGACTAAGTCATTCACCCGGCGGTGAGTTGGCCTGGTTGGCTGACCTATAGCGGACGGTAGGTACGACTTCCTATTAATGTATTAGGCCTAAGTGGAACAGCTGCCGAGTTGTATGCTGTTCGTCACCAGAAGCATACTTCCAAAGAACAGGAAGAATGCTGTTTCACTATACGAAAAAAGTGGTTGAAATGCTATACAAAATTTCAAAGTATAATTTTCCTTCATAAAACAAAGTAAGTATAACAATCCACATACCTGCGGAATTCAGCATCAGCCAATAGTTCATCAACAAGACTCGTCTTACGACTCTTCTTTGGTATGCGACTGCTGTAGAAATCTGCCTTTGTTTCGACAATTGTGCCCATCTAGATATCAAGCATTTTCAATAAATAGACTTCACATGTCCTGATTGTTCTCTTGACCACAATATCAAGAAATAATCAATGTCATTTCAGATACATCATATAAGCAAACCATAATAAAGGTAAGGGGTAAATTATAGTCTAAGGTTCAGGAACTGTGTGTACTGGTCTTGAAGGTAAGAATAGGTGACATTTGTCATAAACAGCAGCAGGCTGCCATTGTTTTTTGCCAGTGTCCAACCCACGGTTACCTTCCCAGCTTTACAACATCCTTGGCAATTTATACTGCTTGGTGAACTGTGAAGAGAGGCATGTGTGTGTGCGTGTGTGTGAACAACTTTTACGTGACAGCAGAACAGCCAGAAATTGAACCTGCGAGTTACAGATTACTAATCCTACTGTGCCACCTTAACGTACACATACAAAAATACTATCCCTCAATAATAATTTTCAAAAATCACAGATATGACTTT
>Ga0209366_1000207_pt1 | contig 13691 bp, 13 predicted proteins | sample WorMetmaBAHAMAS2_FD_187391 | JGI IMG/M metagenome (GOLD analysis project Ga0209366, IMG submission 187391) | Marine gutless worms symbiont microbial communities from Max Planck institute for Marine Microbiology, Germany - Inanidrilus... | ecosystem: Host-associated > Annelida > Digestive system...
AGCCGGGCGACCGGCCCTGGCAGTTCATGCATATTAATGAACGCATACTCAGGAACGCCCATTCGTCCCCTTGCCATTGTAATTGTGACGCAGCCTTGTTTGTTTATTTTGCTTTTATTGCTGTGTAGTCATTTAACTGATAGACAACATCTGAGCAATGGTGTTTGTCTGGAGGTAAGAGGGGAGATCATCAGAACTGTTCTGTGCTGTATTGCATACGACAGTTGTGCACAAGCCTAGATTTAGTTGTGTTTATCTCTGTGTATTTTGTTTTTCATGCTGCATATATGTTGTTACTGTCAGCATTAGCTAAACATTCAGCCGCTAACGATACTCATACCGTACACGTACGAGTCTCCATCCAAAATAGACTCGGCTTATAACTAAGCTATGTCAGCACAGTGGGGTGGACCTAACGGGATTGAAGCCTGGTCCTTAGTTAGGACTTCTCGTCCTTCGGTACTTTGACACTGTTGGTTGGGTCTTTTGACCCATAAAACCCGTCCCCGATATGACCTATAGTGTTTGGTGGGACGTTAAACCTTGCTTAACAATCTGTCCTGCTTAGTATGACTCGAAATTGTGAAACTGCATTATGTACTTTGATAAGCGAAATAAATGATGTGTAGTAAAATTGAACGGGGTAGGGATCTAGTATACATACATACATAGAATATTTATAAAACGCATTAAATACAGAAGAGTCACTATGTGCCGCAGTCTTAGCTATAAGCACAACCAAACAAGTGTGTCTTCGGTTTCAAAACAGGACGTGTCAGGTCTGGCCATCGCTGTACAGGTGGTAGATTGTTCCACAATCGGAACAGCCAGCCGTGAAACTTCTAACTCTGAATCGATTGTGTATGTGGCACTGACAACATTCGGATGTTGTTGGAGCTGGAGTGAAGTGGTCGATGGATGACATCAGCCAGTTGGCAACAGTTAGTTTCTCAGCATAGGCTGGAATATAGGCAGCATCTGCAAGTTGCTGCATAAGCTATATGGGTTACTGAGTTGGTTGACCATCATCCAGGCAACGGCAAACAAAACAGCTGGTAAAACTGATCTTGTGTATGAACTGGTGTTAACCAAAAACAGTTATACGAACAATAATATTTTCTGGGGTTCATGTTTCCCCAGATAGTGCAGAGACATTAGTTAGGAGAGGTGGGATAACAAATCACCGTTCATTAAGTAGGTTGTCTTTAGTTACTATACTACGTTCTTCTCCCAGAAAATGTACCCTTTTTGTGTGTGTGTGTTTGGTTGTTTATTTTTAGTACTGTATGGAATTTTCAGTGTGCTGTGCTAAAAAATACCAACATCAGTTAATGTGGGTTGAAGTTATAGCGTGCAACAACAGTGTCGTTCTTTTTTGGTCAGTGAATACTTCAGTGGAGGAACATCAAGCCAACCTATGCTCACTCAATGAAAATATCTTTCTCATGCAACTACATGTTTTTTCACTTTCTTTGTATATGCAGTCTGTATGAACAAATGATTATTTTGCAGGTAAGATGACTGCAGACTGTGTGCAGACTCAGATGCTATCAGTGCTACACTGGTTTGTAAACTGGACACATTCCCAGCGAGAGGAGTTTATGACTAACCTTGTGCACAAGGCTGTACCTCACAAGTTGTTAACAATTGTTGACTCGATAAACACTTTAGGTGTAAGCGACTGTGAACAGACAGTTTTTGCATGTCAGCTGCGAATGTTTGGTCAGTGGTTCAGTGTGTGGACAGATGACCAGAGGAATAGTTTTCTTCAACAACTTTCAGATGTTGACACAAGTTTTGTTGATATGTTAAACTGTAAGGTTGCTGCAACAGCTGGACAGTTGTAAGGTGTTGTCACTGTGTTCTTTATATGTAACAACTATGCAGACTCAAAAACATTTTCAACTTTCAAGACTGCCAGTAGACAAACTCCAGTATATCTATACAGACCTTTGTTTCATCCTGAAAGTCAATAAATTTCAGCTAGGTCTATTGTTGTGAAGTCTGGTGGTAATTGCTAATTATAGTCGGTAATACCATACCAGCCTGGTATGGCTGCTATTATAAAATATGACCACAAATAAAAAATTCTGTATGTTATATTATCTAACTCAAAAAGTAAACACACTATACATCTGTGTAATAGTGCATAGTATGTTGTTTACAGGGTTTTACAAAAAGATATTCTTTTGTGCCTTTTCTAATGCTTCACCTGTGACTTGTACAATTTTCAATGTTTATTTGACAGTAATGTCAGCATGTTAAAATGCAATTTCATATTCCTGTGTAATACAGTTTTAAATATAACAACTTCATGATTTTGACATGTTACAGTGGATGGTTTATATTTCAATAAAGACTTGCTGTGTATCTAAATCTTGCAAGAACAGTATTTCACAGGAAGATGGATATATTCAGCATATCCTGATTAGTGCTGTACTCGGCATAAAATTTGTTATGGTATTGATTAACAGTAACTGAATAGTGAATAGATAGTCTGAATGCACATCAGTTAACATTGACCAGATTTACAAATAAAGATGCTCACAAGAAAGCATAAGTGGCAGTCACCTCGTCATTAATTATTGTTAATCATCTGACAGACTGGACACTGATGCTGTTCTGTTGTTTTATTGCATAGACAATGATACATATGACAGTGTTACATATGAAATTATGTAAAATAGTAAGACAAACAGATGAAACTCCAGAGACTGGTCTGTTAAGAACCCCAAATATGCAAGCCGAGGCCCGAGGTTCATACAATGTGATGCCAGAGGGGTGAATTTAATGAAGGATTACATTTTCTGGTGAACCCTGTATAAGTCTTGAGAGTATTAAGAGTCTACACAACATACGGTAACAACATGGTACAGCACAATGAGATATTCTGAGTCAATGTACATGTTTAAATATCACCAGGTACATAGATAATAACACAGCTCTATAGTCTCTGCAAGGACAACTCTGAGCAAAAGAACACAACATTTGCACAGCATAGCATGTTCAGTACTCTGTTAATTCTACAATGCCGATGAAATGTCAAATGATATAAGCTGTACATAGGTACAAAGCATACATTTCTGAAGCTACAGCCTTAAACTGTAGTAGATATACGAGAGTTGTCAACTGAGGACTTTCTTGAAGGTCAACATGTACTTTTCCACTGAGACTGGAATGCAGGATCTTCAGAAACGATGGAACAAGTGCACTGAAGTACACAGAGATTGTGGAAAAATAACTGCAGTCATTGTATTGCATTTATGTATGAGGCCAGAAACTTTTAGGACAACCCACATATGAATAACTGATCATGAATATTATTCTATTGTTATATATACACCGTTTTGCAAAAAAGTAAACAACCCAACCTTCAGCAATAACAGTAGTTGTCCAATGTCCAATTAAAGTAATTTGTGGTGTATGTATTACTGAGTAATACATCAAAAGGTAGTTTAATCCCCCACCTAACCTGTTTAGTACATGTATGTGTACTTTACCTTGGGCATCACTTTACATTTCTGTGAGATTCAGACTTTAAAAGTTATGGACAGATAGTGTAATTAACTTCATTTATTCACAAAAATGTGTACCATTACCAGTAAGTTTGTGATTTTCTTGTCTTGCAGTTTCCTGACGTAATATACATATACTAAACAAGTTATGTGGGAAATTAAATTTGATAGCATATTCATTTAATAATAAATGCAGTAAAATTATTGGAATCGAGACAACAACTATTAAATTTATCGTTGGAGGTTGGGTAATGTAGTATACTTTTTCTGGAACAAAGTGTAGTTTGATATTTACAATGAATAATGATACGGTATTTCATTTTCAGGCAATATTTGTGTGATCTGACAACCATCGCAAATAATGTGACAATTAATAGTCACACACACACACACACACACGACTGTTGACCTGTGTCTTCATGGATCTCTTGGACACATTTCCTACCTTCTAACCAAGCCAGACAAGTACAATATAAAAAACAGCTCAAAATACATGTAATGAACAAATGTGAAATGGACAAAAATGTTAATGAATCCTTAGGACCAGATGGAACTGCTGTTGATTTTAAGGCATATTTAGTCCACAGAACCATAATCCCAAATATAGCAGTTTTTTAAATAAAATATGCACATTTTATCACCATTAAAATTAATTCCATGCAGTTACAGGTAATTTAATTTTTTCCCCAGCATAGTTATTTTAAAACCTCATTTTACAGGGTTGGTTGGTTGGTTGGTTAGAGCTTCACGGCACTGTTAACACAATTTAGGTCATCACGCCTTTAAGGTACAGACTATATTATAAATGTTAAAGATTTAATACAGATTAATTCTCGGAGTAAGGTAAATGAACAAAAAATTAAAAATAAATATATAGAAGTATGATACACATGCTTTTGTGAGTTAGAAACAATCCAATGATAAAGATGAGAATATAAAGATTCAGGACAGACAACATGAAGGCACCATCTAAAGCTGAAAAACTACAGACGTTCTCAACATACTCTGATGGTATCTTTATTCCAGTACACTGCACTGTAGCATTTGAGGAAATCACTACACAATAAATTACTGTCTTAAGTGCTGAAATCTGGATACACTCCATGTCATAAAATTAAGCTTAGAAGACATCAGTTTTTCGGAAAAAATTTACAATATGGTAACGTGCTGCATTTAATCTGTTCACAAAATCAGGTGTTATGAAATGCCAACACTCACTATATTTCTAAAAAAAAGGTAATGATAATATCAAATCATTGAGTTTGGGTTTTCACATTTAAGTTAACTATCCGACATAATTAACATATCCTACACTGACTACTGCAAGGCGTCAATATAGCAACCTGATGAGTATAAACAGCCAGTGCTCTATAATCTTCCCTGATTCAGAATCATCAAATAGTTATCAGTTTAACATGACTTATTAACTTACAGATTAATTATAATGCAGTCTGAGCAATCACAGCAAAAGCGGGTTCAAAATACATGAATATTACTAGTAAATATGCAGGATATATTCAAAGTTTGCAACATGCAGATTACACACTAAACACCAGCAAGTAGAGATGTGAAATATGAACTATGCGGTTCGCGCAACACCAAAAACTCGAATAAATGCTTGAAGCAATTTATTAACGAGTGCTAAATGACAGCTGAACGCAACTGAAATTACAGCCAACAAGAATACGAAATGAATGCATCCTGCCACGTTTTCACATTAATATTAGTAACTACTAAATTATCTCTTCACAGCAAAGCAGCCTTGTCAACTGTGACAACTTCCAACCCAATCCTCTGAGGTCAACACCAACTATCACACATTATGTCGTACAGCTCAGAAAAGTAAACCTGTCAAACGTGCTAGCAAACACAGCAAAATAATAATGCCCCGTGGGTGCAAGTTACCACAATGGATATTCTGCTGTGTTTGAAACACGAAAACTAACTGAATGTGACCATACTGAATGATATCGTATTCAGATAAAAGGCTCACATTACTGACTGAGCCCTTGAACAGTGAACAAGGCACCTGTTTTTGAATGTGATCTGTCACAGCAGCTGTGTAGTCAACAACTGCGATCGATGCAACACACAGCATAGTTACGTCAACAAGAAATATTGCAGTCCAAAAATGCCAGCATTCACGATTATCGTAACTGTCATCACACTGAGATAAACCAGATCACAACGAACAGTTAACAGCTGTGTGATAGAAACAGTATGCATGGCACAGTTTTTAGTGCGAGATGTAATATATACATCTCGCGCTTATGCTACGATGTCAGTGTCCGTCTGTCGGTGACGGAAGTGCATTGGCGCATTATAGCTAATTTAGGTTTCAAATTCCGATCCAAATTTACTGCGCATTGTGGTCGCAGGCTCGTAGCCCACAATGCAGTGTATGCGGGCACGCACTGCGAGTCGCAGGGCGCATTGTGGTCGCGGTGCATGCCGGGAAGAGGAGAGGGGTCATCTCGTGCTATGCTAGCCACTGCTAGGCCCTCTTGTTCTATCAAGTACTAACGGAACTGCTTTTATTAAATGACATTCAATAAACGAATGCAGTACATGACCTATATGATGCAGTGCCAAGGTAGGGTAAACAACACAGCACTCGAAAGATACTTACTGGATATAAACCTAAGAGTATGATGCTTTAATTGCATACTGAGACATGAATAATGTTTGTCAACAATGACACAACTCAATATACATGTAAAATGCATATGACAATGGCATAATGAAACTAGCACCTTCAAGTCCAACAACAAAATGACGTTTTCCACGAACGAGTGGCAGAAGCAGGCTCGACAGTCTGAGTTTCACGACCAACTGGCACAGTCATGACACTATTTCTTGGAATGCGGCCATTCCCGGAGGACGTTCTGCCAATTGGACATTTTCTGACGTTTTTAATGCCGTGTCGCACAAGCACGGCTCTAACGGCAACGTCAAATACTTCCTTAAGATTGTGTTGGGTCAACGCAGAGCACTCAATGTAAGCCTCAGCGCCGATACGTCGCGCGGTTGCTTTGCCCTCGGCTTCTGTTACTGGCCGCTCACCGTACTGAGACAACTCAATCAGCACCTGTGCCATCCACACCGGCCGCACGGTGAACAGTAATTAACTAATGACAACAGGGAAATTCGTCTCGTGGGCCTGTGTTGTCAGCATCTCTGGCATTACAACTTCACAGCAGGACAGAAGTGCACACTATTGGCCCTCATTGCAGGCGATTCATTTGCATCTTAACAGGGCGTGGTCTTAGTGATCTGTCTGTGTGTTGGTCATGGCTGTGAGCCCTGCAGAAACAGGTAAACACCTCAGGCGTAGACTGGGGTGAGCCCAAAGAACCATATACTAGATAGGGTGCCACCTGGCGAATACAACTGAACGATCTGTGTTTAGCACACTTTAGCAGTGAATGGGCTCTCGCTACCACTACTGTAGCAATCAGTTATTATTTGCCCGGTCGTATGTAGTAGAATATGGGCGAGTACTGTTTTACCAATGATTTGTTTTTATTATCGCGCGATGCTATGCTAGCACAGTATGCTTGGATTTGCATGCATTTCTAGTTATTATTATTATGAATATACATTAGACTTCAATTTAGCCAACAGCAGAAAATAACAAACTTTGACGTCGGTGCGAAGGTCAGACTGGGTACCAACAAGCATAATGGGTGTCTTGAGACCAGCCGCGTGGATCTCTGGCATCCACTTCTCAGTGACATTGTGGAACGATGTCGGAGATACAATGCTGAAGCACAGGATGAATATGTCGGTGTTTGGGTAGCACAGAGGTCGCAATAGGTCAAAGTCATCCTGCCACAAGCATAGCAATTTAGCATTTTAAAATTCAAAATGTACAGAAACAATAAGGACAGATGATATGAGCCTAACTGAAATCACGATTAACCAAAGGTGGTATATACTTAACTGCTGGCTTGATTTGTGTGGAATTTGACAATGAGCAATGAATAAAAGTGAACAACCAGGTTGAAAGTGCACAACTACATATTTTTGCAGCTGTCCTCTATGTATGGCACATGCTCTTGTTGAAAAGTTGCAATAAACTCAACAGACACACACGACAGCAGTGTTTACTTGAAATGTGCTATTTTCTATTGGTTAAATTTGCAGAACAGTGACTAATTTCAGCCAGTGTGTCAATAACATAGGCAGTAAGTCATAGTGAATTTTGACATCATGACTGTCATTTGCACTGCTCGCAGCTAACAGCCGCACCACAGTTGCTGCTGTAACTGAATTATGCTGATGTCTACTTCACTCGTATGACAATATGCCATAAAGTAAAGCAAGGATGGCTTCTGTCTCGTCAATGTGTCAGTGTTATGGTTAGCCAAATAAACAGCAACTGAAGTCAGTGCCACTGCTAAAGTAATAGGCAGGTATGTAAGTGAATACCTGTCCGGCAGTGTCACAAAGCTGCAGCTGCACAGGTTGCTTGTTGACATTCACAAGCACTACAACACACACACACACACACATTGACAGCAACATCGCTCTACACCGTTATTTACATTTACTACCGGCATTCAGTCCACCACCAAATATGGAGTAATCTTGTTATCAGTGTTCGAATATACCACTGCAAGACCACAATGTGCACTGCAGGCTATCGTGTTGCCTTGACTGGGTTTGCAACAAATGAATATTAGCCAACAAAGTCCATGCTTGGTTACAAGTGTAACTTATTATGCCAGTCTGAGCTCAGAAGTTTGAAAGTCAAGGTTATGAGCTAATCTGCCATAGACCCGCCATGAGCTGCGCCCCCTGTCCACGACTACCATTATTCAGTACAATTTTAACATATAGATGGTCAGAAAACCATTAGGTTTCAGCCAAAAAACCTAGGTTTTGAACTCAGGTACTAGATTTTGGTTTATGGTTCAGATACCGTAACAACACTACATTTCTATACCAACAGGTCCTAAAAGTTGTCATAATTAGTTCGTCACTTAACTCACCGCTGTAGTTATCATATGCAGTTGGCACATATTCTGCCGGAAAGCCATTAGTTGTGTAGCTAATAACAAGCGATGTTTTGCCGACAGCCCCATCTCCAATGAGAACACACTTGACATTGATACAGTCTGTCGACCCGTCTTGGCAGCTCTGCATTGACGCCTGCCACACAGCGCTCAGGTGCAGTGGAACTTCAGGTGAAGGTGGCATGAACCTTCATTGCCCTGCTACTCTGCCAATGCCATTATCTACACGTCAAATTAAAAACAACATTCAGTTTAAAATAGTATACTTTTATGAACATCAGCGATCAGTACCAACAAATATAAAATATACTTCTAATGCAAAATTTTTAAGCCTCAGAAATTAGAAACTCATATACACCAAACTGTAGTGACAAGTGTACCGCAAATGCCGATAGGACTGCAGGACAGTGCTCATGCCCAGTCGACTGTCGCGCTGTACACAGAGGTGGACCCCAATTGCGATCAACAACCAGCGATCGCTGCACTGGCCACTTTGGCACTGTCACTGTTTATATCACACTCACCAACAGTGGTGTAATGTGGCCAACTTTTCTAAGTCCAGGGTTCAGACCAAAGTTCCAGGGGGAAGTACCCTTGTTTTTGGAGATACCCAAAGAGGGACACTCTCCAGCAGCGACATGCTCGTAGCAGAGTCCTAATGCTGTATTGCATTCGTCACGACCTGGTAGCTATTCCTGCTGCTGTGTACCTGCAACCAGTACCTACTTGCACTAGAGGATTTGAAACTAAGTACATGCACATCCAGTGCAACACAAATACCTACAGTCATCAATCTTTCTTTCCTCACACAATCGGTCTGTATTAATGTTAAGTTAATGGCTTTAAGAGGCATTTGGATAGTCCACATTCTAAAAAGATAGGTTTCTTCATGGACTCTTATGTCCGCATAACCTTACTGGCTGCTGATTTTGATACATGATTGGATGTTTGACTCGATCTGATGCTAGATTGGAGCAGCCACATCCAGTGAACATAATACAGCCGCATATGGCAATGGTGGTTGTTCAAAACAACAATGATTACGATAGTTGATAGTTAAGAAAGGCAGCATGTTTCAAAGTGCATATGAAGTTATACAGTGTGTCACACTTTTGGTACTGCACATTTACCGCCACTTTACATGCAAATTAGATAGACCCGAGGCCAGTGTGAACTTCGCTGGCTACTAACTGAAATTAGGTCATGACGTCATTGACCGCTGTTACATTAATGTGTATCAATAGCAGCCACTGAACATACTGTGACTGTCATCTACTTACACTGAATTGCATTAATACAGAAGAAGACGCCGGACGTCTTCATCTACTATACAGTCAATCATCCATTTTAGTCAACAAACTCTGGCAACAGTCTGCGTAGCAATAGATTTGCCTCGGTTTAACAATACTTGGGGAAGTGCGAACTTAAATGTTAGCACGTGTATAATTCATCGACATATTGAAAACACTGCATAACAGCCCACAAGGCAATGCAACAATGCCACTTAAAATTATCAGAATGGTCGACTGGCGTAAAGATGGCGAGTTTTCGTCATTCGTCTGTCGTTTCTCGACGAATTTGCATCTCCGACGTTTTATTATCGATACTAGTGTCGTCGAGATGTCGCGTCAGCGACCGCCGTCCGCGTGGGACAGCCGTGCGGTCCAGTCGTCTGAAGTTCCGGTTCTGCGACTCTGTGCAGAGCTTCCGGACTTCGGCTATGTCCGTGTCAGTCCCGTCATTGAACAGTTTCTGTAGGATCAACTCCATCAGGTGCACGGACTTGTCGTTGTCGACATCTACGCAGTCTTGCGGCAGGGTCGACAGCATGACTTCGTTCTGCCTGCTGTACGAGGTGGGTACATTCGCTTTGTTATTATTCCTATCCTTTTATACGTTTGGCAACTACGCGCTTTACAAAATTGCCACCAGGTATAGTTTCTGTTAGCATCACCACTGCGTAAGGTTGAGTCACCTTTTATTTTGTGGTGTGGGATACCCGTACCAGACCCGATATTGCTCAACATTGAGTTGGCACCTTTCTGGAAGAAGATCAAGCTTCACTATCAATATCAGTCAGACTACCAGACTCCTGATCTCGTCGTCTGTCACGTCCCGTCATATTTTAGTCAGATCCTTGAACACCCTTCTCACAGGTCGATGTAGAATAATAATTTTAAAGGTGAGATCTTAAATGCTTGTATGTTCAATGAAAGACACGAAAGTCATACGTAATGGTAGATAAATGAGTATTTGTTCACGCTAACAAAATTACAACAATTAATTAAATAAACAACAATATTTACTACTTCTCACCGCTTTCGCTGTAGATTGCAACAACACGTCTCATTGGTCTAAAACGATTAGTAGGTCCTGTTGTAACCAATCAAATCAATTGATACAAAGAACGAAAGAATCTTCATCATTCGGTAGTTGGAGTCGGGCCGTTACGTTACGTTATTGATGCCATCTGGTGAGTCGCGTACGGTAGGTAGTGACGTCACGTTTAGCGCGTTTTTTGCAAATCTGTGATTAGATATTTTGCTTAAAAGTTAATTTATTGTGGATGTCAGAGATTATATTTGTAGGTTTTAGCTCCGTAAGTTTTTTTTGCATTTTATTATAGGTTCGAAGATGATGATAATGATGATTGTCACTTTGTAATTATAGGCCTACCGCCTATAGCTAATTACGCTAAAAACGTTATATCTCTGTAATGTTATTCTGAATCGCAGCTGTACTTGTATGGCTACTAAAAACGCCTGTACTGCACTGCGGGTTCCGGTGCGTTGTAGCCTAAGAGGAATGTCGACTCACCTCGGTATCTCACCTCGGGTGGCCTTCAAGGGCAATGCGTCTGGCCCAGTCTGGGACGCCTAGAGCTAATCAGAACTAGTCCATAAAGTAGCCCATCCTGGTATGAGTCAATGAGTGGTATCTCTGATCTTGCTCAACCTGTTCTTGAATATATTTAGGCCTGCTTGATGAAACAGTCTCCCTATCCAGGGTATTCCAACGATTGATTACTCGATGCGACGTCAGTTTAGCCAAGTGCATGACCCCGTGTGCATTTATTATTACAGTCCAGAGTAAATAAAGATTCAAACTGAACAGATGTGGACCCTTTATAAGCTTACATCTTAAAAAGCTCTATTAAATCCGCCCTATTTCGCCTTTCCTCCAAAGTCCAAAGCTTCAAGTCTTTTAATCTATCAATATAATCCTTGTTTCGAACCTCCTGCTGATCTGTAAAAGCCGAAGCTAAGTGATAGCCTAGATCACAATTAAGATGGTCTGATGGTTCCAGGCCCTTGGACCTAAACAGAGAAAGCCCGACGTTCAAATTGTGCTGCAGTAAATAATGTGGTAATATATACGCTATTACGTTCTGACGTACAGAATTATTAAACTAGTTTAAATTAAAATTAAATATTCTGTCTCAGGTTCAACTGATGGCTAGGAGAGCGGAGACACTGACGACTGGCAATAGGCCTATCCGACGTTAGGGTGCAGCAATCAGTCAAGTACTGTGGGCCCTGGCTTGTAGGCCTAAACACTAGCTGGTGAACCATCACTCCCAGTTTAATTCTATACTGAATTTGTGGAGGGATGTCCAACCATGGCAGTGTAAGTCCGAGTGAACCATGCGCGTCGAGCCACGGTTCGAAGTAGGCCTATACCTATAGGCTTAGATATTGCATTTATTTTGGAGGTCGGGAGGGGTTTTTCGCTTATAAGCTTAACTCCACCAAACCTAAACGGATCTGGAACTTCTGGGTGCACAGTGACCCCTCACTTATATTCCACGTTTCATTCTGATCTGTTTACGTTCAGGGAGGGGGGGTTATACCCTCCACAAGCACAAAGTATGCCTAAATACATCATAGCCAGGCTCTTACTTTGAGCCATTATGTTGCATATGTGTGAAAACGTTGGAACACAACGCCTTGTGATTTATTACAAACATTATGCCTATCAACTGTAGGCCCCTAGATGTATGTTGTTGTTATTGCTGATCGTCATTGGCCAGTTTGAGCCGTGTTCCAAACTGATGCAGTCAATACTTGTGAAAACTTTGTAAATTAGTGTATATGGCCATGCTGGCATCCCGACAGTTGGCAGGCTATCTTCAGTGTGACGGCCTCCACAACCTTCCGCCTTGAGGCACGTTTTGGGTTGACCAAAAAGAGTACTTGGTGGTCTTTAACACTGGAAAATTTGGTTGGAATTGCTACAGTAGTTTTGCATATTTTATGTGTTTGGTTTGAAAATGCCTATTCACATTTTTTGCATGTTTTTGGACTGAAAGTACAGAATTCTTATGATAAACTGAGATTATACACATGTGTAACCTATTGCTTCTTAAGCTGAGTGCAAGCTGATGAAGAGCAGATTAGGATAAGTTGTTTATAGTCAGGCGGTACATAAACTGTTTGATTTCTGCATTCCATAGGTGCGAGCACTGTCGTATTGCTTGAATACATTGATGATGCTGACAACTTTGCCACGTGCCAACTTTGGTTGTGCCAGCTTACCGTGGTGCACAGCGGCATACATTAAACATTGTAAGTTGGCCGTAGGCCACGCTCTCTGAACTTTGGCTATTAGTGTAGTGTGTCATGTATAACTAAAGTACATGTTAATTTTTTACAGTGGCATAAGAGCAGTAAGAAAAAGTCAGAGAAGAAAGATCACATCAAAGTAGTATATGGGAAAGACCACTTTATCTCAGTCATAGCTGTTTGCTACTGTTTTGATGATTGCTATTTAATATGTTACTAAGGTATTTTGGTGACTCTGGAGAATTTATAAAATCTAACAACCACATTGTTTATTAACACTTTTACATGGCATGTGTGCATCAAAATTAAGCCAGTACTAGACTACAAAAATTCAAATTACAAGTTGTTAATAATAAATTTTTTTTTATAATAAATGCACTTAACAAGTTACATAGTTTAACCATTTGTTGTACATATATGGATTATGTTCCTGTTGATTACTTTGACAGTGTGCTAGCATGGTACATTACCTGTGGGCCATAAAAAGAAGCCAAGATACTTAGCCCGCTTGGCAAACTTGCCGACCGGGCTGTATATTTTATATTCGGTAATTTCTTTCTTTTTTTTACATTGAGCAAAACTATCTCAGGATATAC
>Ga0209366_1000208_pt1 | contig 13682 bp, 8 predicted proteins | sample WorMetmaBAHAMAS2_FD_187391 | JGI IMG/M metagenome (GOLD analysis project Ga0209366, IMG submission 187391) | Marine gutless worms symbiont microbial communities from Max Planck institute for Marine Microbiology, Germany - Inanidrilus... | ecosystem: Host-associated > Annelida > Digestive system >...
GTAGATGCATATACTGTATTACGTAGCAAAATAGCTAAAAGTTTGTTGCAATAGGCTACTGTTGACTCATTTAGCAAACTTTATCCAACTCACTTTTGTAGTCTTTAAAATATTTCGAAGTTGTTATGCACCCACTTGCATGCTACACCCAGTGAGGGGGAGGGGGCTACTGCCCCCTTTGCACCACTCCCAGTTACTCCACCGGTAAAACAAGTATGCGATATACCCAGTATCACGATCAGGGACGTAGTCAGGATTTTTACTATGAGGAGGCTTAAGCCACCGAGTCGCAAAGACCAAGTCGCTGAAAGCGTCGAGGCCGTGCCAAAGGAGTGGAGTTGAGGCGCCATGTGTGCTGAATGGATATAGGGTCTGTCCAGCAGGGGTGGGGTTTGGTGAGGGGCTGTGCCCCATCCCAGAAAATTTTGGGTGTATTTAGTGTGAAATAATGCATCTTTGTGCACTTTCACGCAGAAATATCAGTAATATCACGTGATACACCTTCTGATAATACAAAACTGGCAAACTTTTGGATGGGCTAACTTTTAGTTTTGGGGGCTGAAGCCCCTCCCCCAAGCCCATGCATGGCTACGTCCCTGATCGCGATACTTTTTCACGATAAATATCATGGAAGAAATTATCACTATTACTATACTGTACAGTATACATGTATGTCTGATGCAGCAACGAAGCAAATAAAACACACCTGTCATTTGAAGCATTAAGTTCCAGCACGGCATCACGATATGATGAACCCAGAAGAGCTCTCGCAAGACATAATATGCTTGTGGTTTTTCCAGTACCAGGAGGACCCTAGCAGCAAAGAATAAAACTAGAAATGTGTGGCAGAGCCTAGCATATAGCCTGCCCGGCATAGCAGTGTCACCCTCTAGCGAGTAGAAGCACAAATGTGCTGTCTCCTGGTAGACAGAGATGAATTAACCCGAGTGCTGACTGATGCCTGCTGTACACAGCTAAGCAGCATTAACTGCAGAAGTACCGGACAGAAGCCCACCAAATTTATATGAGATGTACACGTCCATAACCACTTTAAATATGCCCATCGACATTTCAATCGTCCGATGTGTCTGAAAATGCCAGCGCGACTAATGGAGATCATAGACCGATTTTCGTGCAATAACCACAATAAGGTACACATATAAGAAATGTTATCTCAGAGGTTACTGCACCAAGTTCACCTAATTTTTACACGATGTAGTTGCATCATCACCGGTGTCAATGCCCTTATGCTGCATTCCACTTCAAAATGCCAGCGCAAAGACTGGAGGCGGTCAAATTCGACGTTTGCAAAAAGTGCCCCAAATTAATTGGTTACCATAGCAATACCTTGAGCGATCTCAAAACAAACACCAGATTAATCATCCCCACCCATATGTCTATCAAAGCACAATATATGGTCAAGATCGGTCGAGCATGTTCTGAGGTAACAGGCCGAATATGCCCATGTTTGCAATTTTTGTCACAAAAGTACAAAAATAAGCAAACGTTTCCCCGGAGTTACTCTACTGATCATCACCATATTTGCATACGATGTAGCCACATTCAATGCGCTTCTAAGCTGTCCATCATCATTCAAATATTCCAACCTGTTTTGGAATGGCAGCGCGACAAAGAAAATTTTTCCGTAAAAAAATGCCAATTTTCCGACTTCCGTTGGTTGCCATGGCAATGTCCCTTGAGCAATTGCTAAATGAATGCAAAATTTATCAAGCCATTACATAGCTATACCAATCCCTAAACAGTTGGTTCAGTATCTGTCCAGTAGTTCCAAAGAATTCGTTGCTCCGTGGTCGACCATAAAAAAAATAAAGAAAATAAAAATTTATAGATCCACAAAAAATGGACCGGACCAATTCAGTAATTCTGTGTCACCTAAACCGGCCGAGTAAGTAGGCCTATCTGGTCCAGTAGTGAAAAACAGTGATGAAACATACCATGTTTCCTACAACAGATTGTGGTAATTAGTTAGTAATCTAATCTAACAGTAGTGTGACAGAAGGCACTGGCAAATTCTGTTTCACTACATCTTCACCATAGTAACTGGCTGATAAGGTCCATGCAGCTTTTAATTAATGTGAGAAGAACAAAAATTAAGGTTCGACTTGCTGACACAAGTTCAACCAGACAATGGTCACGAGGTCGTCATATAAACAAGACCAAAATGCAGGTAACTCTGGATCGCCATGTCAAATGATTTGGGGTACTTGCAGTCATCGGAGCAACACCCAATAGTTGTGTTTGCAAGATATGACTTCCTATTAGCATTCTATAGTGACGTGAGGCCTAGATGGAACCACTGTCGAGTTATGAGGCCATTAAGGTCAGGAGAACGATAATCCCCACCAAAGATAAAGATGCTGAGATGAGGTCATCTACAAAGCAAAATTATTGCACTGATGTCACAGCAGGACCAAGACTTTCAGGACCAAGACTTTGCCACAGGTAACACGTACAGAAAATTTCATAAAGTTTGGACATATGATTTTTTAGATATGTGAGCAAAACATAAAATATATATATATATATATACAAATAAACACAAGCTAATCACTATTCTTTGCACCTCTCCCGTAGCAAAATAACAGCAGCAATACATGCTATTGCTACAAGATCATTACTTGATAAGCAATCAGGTTCCAACTGAATAATACTCACTGCAATAATAAGGTTTGGCACATTGCCATCTTTTGCAAACACCTCAAGCCGACTAATTGTTTCCTCATTGCCAACAACTTCACTCAGAAGAGTAGGACGATACTTTTCAACCCTAAAAACATGCTGCGATTAGTGTCCATGATTGTAAATGTACCTTTGCACTCAAACTTTGCACTCAAACAGTCAACAATTATCAACGGTCTATTGTTGATTACTATATCAATGATAGATTTAACTAGTCACAGACTTTCTTTGTTTACTTCTAATAATATCTGTCAACTGATGTACCGGTACACAATACATTCTAGCATTGGGCGATACTTAAAATTTATTCCACGATATTTATCGTGAAACAGTATCGCAATACCGGGTGTATCATGATACCTGTTTTGCAATAGTAGTAGCCTAAATAAAGCAAACTGCATGCATTGAACAATGAACAATTTGAAGACAGGAAGTTATTCAGTTCATCAACAACCTCTACCACTACATCAAATGAATACAATCATTCATTTATGTTAATTATTCGTTTAATTATGAGGTTGCGTCGCAGATATAGCTTATATTTTTAAGCAGTCTTTATTCTTACATGTCGAGTTCTATCATCATTGTTAGCTGGTCTGTCCATTCATTGATAATGACTGTGTATTTTGTAAGAATGGCAGATCGGTTCGATATGCCATTTGTGATAGTGGGTTGAGTGGGCACAAGGAACGATGTGTTAGATGGCGGTCCAGACCCTCTTGTACTAAAGGACAAATATGGGGGAATGGGGTGACACAGTGTAACGTATAGGGAGAATGCTGCATCAGCCATAAGAAAATAACGGCTGAACTGATCGAGCATATGTGGATAGTGAGTGGTGATAGACCAAGGAATCGTGTGTTAGAAGGGCGCGCACACTGGCGCCTCGTGGCAAACACGGCTCAACGACTGAGCACGATGGCTATAAGTGGGTCCACTAAGTCAGCCACCAGATGTGGCGACGTGGCCTGTTTCCAAATTATTTTGGGCATTTCTGTTTTTATCTTATGCAAACTGTGCATTTCAGTGAAGTTGTTTAATGTGTCATTTCATGTGTAGTATATCTTTAAGCATTTTACATATGCTTCATACGTGTTGAACCCACAAGCTATAGGTCCCCACTTCCAATGTCCGACTTGCACAGAATTTCGGTCTTAAGGATCCTTAGTGGCTTGGACCCTCACATAAAAACAACTATAAAAATTAATGATTTAAAAATCAGTAATTAAGATTTTGAGTTTTAAGGGTTTGCAATTCCTACTTGTGAGTAGAGCCCAAAGCCGGTCGTGCCGCCGACTAACGGATCGGCGTGCCTCCGCCGCCGACATTTTTGGTCGGCTGTCGGCGCGGCGTCGGTGGTCAACTGGTCATCCACAGAGACGATTATTCGCCAGACACGTGCAACATCCTCCTAGCATCCTCGCGAGGATGTCTCACATGTTGGCGATGATGTCACGAGGATGCTACAAGGAAACTGCTCCCATGGAATTTAAGCTTTACTGAGCATTCGACAATGCACCATGTTGCCCAGTCCAACTCACGAATGCTCACACAGCTTCTTCTAACAGCGACCTCCGCCCCCGCCCCGTGCAAAAATTTAGCATCCCACAATTCTGAAGCTGCTGTTTTTTAAGCCACCGGAAAAGAGATAGGAACGTGCTATAGCCGTACGTAGTTAACACACGGCTATAAGGCTAATACAGAGGGATATGGGTAAAGTGCGGGCCTGCGGGGTGTGGGTGTGATGACGGGTAAAATGCGGGAGAACACCCGCAGTTTACCCATCTGCAGTGTAATCGCCAAACCCGTTGTAGCCCGCGGGAGGACAATGAGCGCAGGCGGACAGCGTATTTGAGACCATTGCCAGAGCATCTGCTCATGCTGCGTATTTGACAGTTGTTTCTAATGTTCAAACCAAAATTTTAAAAATTACAATTGTCAAAATAATGAATCCTTAAAAACGCGTTGATCCAAAATTTTGTTTTTTTTTCAAAATTTTTACAACTTTAGTCTAAAAGAGCTTAAAAAGGCAAAAATTTAAAAACCTGGAAACCTAAAGAAAATGTACAAAAATATTTTTCCACTTTGAATCCTAAGCGCTGATAGAATACACATACCGGTAACAGCTGACAGTGCAAAATTAACTTTTATTTGTAAATGCTAAACAATTTTCCAAATTCTAATTGCCACTGTTAGATTCAATAGTAAAGTTGCAGTAAGTATAATTAACTATCGCAGTATCCATATCTGCTACACTTGATCATTTCGTTCATTGAATAATGCTTCAGAAGAGTCCTGTCTGTCATACAATTAACCCAGTCAGGTCTAGGCGCACGCCTGCATTTTTGCGGCCCGCAATTTACCCAGGCCCCGCACTGTGACACCCGCACTTTTTCCCCGCATTTTACCCGTTGGCACACCCGCACCCCGCACTTTACCAAATGCCAATACAGAGCCTACTAATGCTAACCACGGTAGCTCGTATGCTTTTGACGATGATTCGAGAGATTTGCTTGAGCCTGTAACTTCTGCTGCTTTCGACTGTACATCAGAAATGTCATTTTTCATTTCATCTGCACCAGTTTCAATCATTTCTACGTCAAATTCTGACATTTTTACAATATAGCTCTTTCCTCTTCCTGGCGGTAAATGTAAACTTCCGGTTTTGAAATTGAATAGTGAATACAGCTTAGTTAGTGAGGCTTCGAAAATTTCTAAATAGCGTAGCCAGATCGGCGCATAGGCCTACACCACATACGCCGTCTAGGCGTGCCGCGTCCCGCGTGTAGCCTCGGCGAGGCTAGATGCCCAGACGGCGTGGTGAGAGTAGCTAGCCTCCGTTGTCAAACGTCATTGACTTAACTTGCTACTGAGCGATTTTTCGTTCCAGCATGGTTTATTTTTAGCGCGAGATGTAATATATACATCTCGCGCTTATATGCTACGATGTCAGTGTCAGTCTGTCTGTGACGGTATAGGCCTAGTGCATTGTGGTCACGGTGCATGCCGGGAAGAGGGGAGGGGTCATCTCGCGCTATGCTAGCCACTGCTAGGCCCTCTTGTTTAGTTTAATAACGAGCTAGCTCAAAGTTGCCCTCTTCATTTTTTTATCTCTATAATATCGCCATGTTTAAACGGCACCGACTGAATTTGCAAATTCAACATGAGGACGGACCATAGATTTATAAAGTAATATAAAAGTGGTATCATCCATATGGATAAAGTTTTTGATAATGCATAATACATTGTAAGCAGTTAGTTGTCTTTATGCTCACTTCTACATACATGTAAATAAATAACAACACCATTTAATTTATAAATTATCACGTGTTTTACATTGTAAACTTAGAGGTGCTTGACACCTGCATACATGATTTACTGTTGAGTTGAGTAATAAGATTTGCCAGATTTCGTACAGGACTTCCTTAGATATATTAGTGATATGTCGATTGAAGGAATTTATACATCTCAATATGGTTTGTTGCTGAGGGCTCCCAGGTTCATGGCTTCAGTTTACTACTTTGTGATTACGAGTTTAGGTTAATGATTACATACATACATACATACATACAATAAAGGTTAGTGCCCAGTCAGTCATACATAAAAACAGATCGACTGTGCATTACAAATGTCAACAAGAGGGCCTAGCAGTGGCTAGCATAGCGCGAGATAACCCCTGCCCTCTTCCCGGCATGCACCGTGACCACAATGCACTTCCGTCACAGAGAGATGGACAGACAGACAGACGGACACTGACATCGTAGAATAAGCGCGAGATGTAATATATACATCTCGCGCTAAAAACTAAGAATTAAAAGCAGTGTTAAAAAGGACATATAAACTGAAGAAAAACATTTCCACTCACAGCTGAGAGTGAACTTAAACTATCCTTCAGAGTTATTTTATGACATAACATGATGTCAGCACCCTCATTGAACACCTTTAAGCATAAATTAGACAACTACTACTGGATCCAGAAGACTTTTTACGACAACAAACAAGTGAACAGCCAACAGGCCTTATTGGTCTAAAGTCAAGGGCTGAAGATTTAGTTGATATTGTGGGAACTGTCCCAAGTTGCTTCACAGTTTACTAGTTTGTGATTAGGGAGTTTAGGTTAATGATTCCTAGTATTCAGATAATAGCACTAATTGGTTGCAATTAACTGAACTAAACACGTATGCCTAATCCAAATAAAAAAACTTCTGATCGATACTAGATTTGGCTTTATATATTATAACATTTAGCCATACATTAAACTACCAATTAGGTTAATGTCTCACCATCAGAATTATACTTAATCACACAAATTGATACTCTAAGTCCGTAACATCCTAAAGAGTTTATCACTGTTAGAGTGAGAATACTATTAATGCATATGTCAAAGTCTATAGTATATTCATATATTCGAGCAATTGAAGAGTTATCAGTCAGAGCTGCTAGCAGTGACTGTAATAACAATGAATAAAAGCCAATAAATTACAATGAATAAGTATTATAATTTTTCACAAATTCCCTGGAACTGATATTTCTCACAAGATAATCAGCACTAGTGACATATCTAATCAAAAATGCCATCTGCATAAAATTTATTCTATAAACCACAGAATTATTTCTTCTGAATTCAAAGCTTATTAAATCCTATCATAAAACTTGTTAATTTCTACATATTATTTTCAACAATTAAACATGAAGTACAGACTGCTGCAGAAAATACCATAAGCAACATTGGATCAACTTGTGCAAAGACCCACACGATCACACACCAGTGAACTGGTTTTCAAACTAACTATATAAGCAAACACAGCAACGTAAAGACAACTCACAACCTGACATGCAAACCAACAGACCGTCCAACAACAGCAGTACAGAAAGCAATACAATGATTTGTCAGCTACTGCTTACGATTTACGAACATCCCACAAACAATTTGCACAAATGGAAAACTATACTAACACATGGCACACGATGAACCATTTAATGTGCCAGCATGTGCAGCTACAATGTGAAACATGAATGCTGAGAAAGCTAAACGAAAAGAACTTGCAATAAAAAGCTCATTGCATGCATCTAGGCAGAGAACTCTGCTAACGTTTATCATTTGAACAATAACATGTTACCTGACAATGTAACTGCAAAACACACACGTCCACAAAACAAACTGCATAAAAATCAGCTACATGTATACAGATGGGTAAAAATTATCACCATATATACACTATGGAAAAAGGTGCCACTATGTATTTGCCTCTAACTTCAACGCTGACCGTTTTCAAAATTCTTTTACCGATGGACTTAGTAGTGAAGTTGTAGTACATTAATAACCTGTAATGACTGACTGTACACCCTGCAGCAAAGAAAAAGAAAGACGTCATGATGACTTAACTTCATGACTTCATGACTTCACTGGCATTCAGTCACTATGGTATCAGTCGGCGAGTTAATCCTAAAGTCATCGTTAGTGAGGCCTGTTAATGCAAAATAATGGCATTACAAAAGTTCCTGCCATCATATGTCACAGCTGGAGTAAGTGTTCATCTTGCAAGTTGAAAGTGCATGTGTTTATGGCTTGTGATTAATTGTTAATTAAGAAATGTATCAGATTTACGCTCATTTTCTGACAAAAGTAGTTCACAAGATACTGTACTTTTGAGGTGAGGTGAATCCTTTCACTAATACTTTACTACGAACATACTGCTTGCAAGAATTTTGAAAATCGGCTTGCATCTGGCAAAGTTAGAGGCAAGAGTATGGTGGCAACTTTTTATAGACGTGGTATAGTTACTGTATTTATTTAACAAATATGTCAAGCATTATGTTTACTGATATACGACTGCAATAGCAGATATATGGCACATAAAGATTGCAATAAATGCTTGTTATCCATGTCATCAGCTGTCTTCACAAAACAATTTGTGCAATATTTCCTGACATGCTGACATTTTCATTTAGTGCTTTAACAACAAAGTAAAATGTACAAATTTTAAACCTAATATAATGAGTATAAAACTCATTTTTGCTTGTTTCATTCAATCCATCACCATGCTGTACATTATTAATGAAAAACTGTACAATCAATCATCCAAGCACAATTCATGGGCACACACAAATAACTGCAATATGCACATTGGTCAATCCATCTCAAAAATGCACGACAAAGAGACAACAAATTAACTTACTTGACGTTATTTACAGTAGAAGATTACATAATTTCAGTAACATTGTGCTTCGGCATTCCATTGCAAAAATATGTTACAAATGATTTTGATCTGAACATATACTAGGTTCAATGTAACCATGATTATGATACTTACTACACACTATACATGTATATAAAAACACAATAATGACACACATGACTATCTCACTTAGAATTTTCTTTGGCATTCATCAACTTTCAGCAACACACAGAGAACTACCAAAATTATTCAGTAATTAGATACCATGGATAGGGACTGCACAGGCTTTATTATTAACCTTATCACATTATGTTTAACCAATGTTTAATGAGGCCAAATGACTGAGGCCAAAGCCAAAATTCTGGCTTAAAATCTCCACATTTAACCAGTGGTTAACAAAACGTTTAAGTGATAAAGTTTAAAGTGTGAAGCTTACTACATCTCAGTAATGATTTTCTAATTTACTTGTGTTTATCACTGAAACAGACATTGATAAAATATACTAGCTAGACTAGCCTTTATGTCTGTCTCATCATTTTACAATATAATTTCTTGCCAGTTACATTTACTGCATACTTCTAGAGTGTAACTGCTTTTTAGAGGCAACAAATTATTTTATCATTCAACTAACAACAGCTTATCTTACAGATGACTCCACAAGCACCTGAAAAACATTTTAATAGTGCCTCATATTTTACAGACCAGTGCAACATAGACAGCTTCTCGCAGAACTGCATATACTAACATTATTAAATACAAAATAATAACAGTCATTGTTAGAATGCAAAATCAAATACACACACTGCCACATGCAAATGATATTCTCAATAAAAATTCAACAACACCAAATTAGCTTTAAAAAACAGCAAAGTACTATTGCAGTACAGAAATGTCTGCAATACTAGGAAAACACGTACAGCAAGTGTACAATAATCACAATATACATGTACTTGCTGTTATACTTAGTAAGAGATAACTATCACCAACAGCCTAGCAACGGCAGTTATACGGCTGTTCACCAGGCTGCATGTGCAGCGAACTGAAATACAGCACTGGGCCATTCTACAATCACCTTTGGTGGAATGCCACATTCTGTCTATCCATGATACAAGCGTAAACAAATCAGCAAGAATGAGCAGAATTTGATGCTTTTCTCGACACAGCGGGTAATTCTTTCCAGTGGCGGATTTGAGAGGGTAGATCAATAAAGTAGGAGTGGAGACCAGGGGCAGTGCACCTGGTGAGAAGTTAGGGGCAAGCATTTGCAAAAATTTGGGTTGGAAGCACAGCCTCCAAAAGCTGAACACTTCTGCTTTCCTGATAGCAACACGTTGCTTCAAATTTTACGTCGTTTCAACATTTCTCCAGACAAAGTGGGCTGGCCTGTCAGTCTGGTCTGAATCTGCCACTGCTTTGCACAACCAGTCACAACAACAGGTACAGAAAACACTTAACACTAATCCCAAGACAAAGGAACCCACACGATAAAACAACAAGAACATACAATAAACCTAAAGCAACAATCAACTCCATAAGAACTGGTCAAATGTGCATGTGCAGCGGTATGCAACACAGCACAGAACAGTTCTGATAACCTTTGCTTTTATGCTCCAGACAGTTATCATTCCTCAGATGCTTTCTACTGGACTGACGGGCTCAGCAAATTAGCAGCACTGGAATACACAGACTGACTCCAAAACAGTGACTAATCTTATGAGTACTGCAGTTTAAGAGGCAACACTGCAACAGCCCTCTTAGTGATAAAACTAGAACAACATATACACACACTATAATGCAAACATTCCCGTAAGATATGAAAAAATAATAATAAAGACAAAACAACAGAAAACATTTGTCACATATGCAATTTAACTGACTGATCCAGCTAACGTTTCATACCCCACCAGGCGCAGAAATCTGAGGGATGTTCTTTCCAGCTGATCACTTAGCATGGTACTGAAGAAATACAAGTATATTTGCCAACGCCAATAAACCATGCGACACTGCCCCACACAAAATTGACCATATCACACTGCTTGCACATCTGGACACTGCGTGTAAACAATTATCAGTCAATACTAAAGCCACATTGCTACACACACTGACAGCTGTAGATTATCGGCACACATGTGCATGGCGAAGCTCAAACTCCACTTGGTCAATTTGTTGTCGACATATTATACAAACAAGTTTGCAACAAATCCACCAATGGAGCTTGAGCCTTACCGAATAGCATCACTGGTGTCTACCTGGCCCTATGCAGAGAAGATTTGATCACCCTGTATGACATGCACCCTGAAAACAGATCAAGCCTATTACTGCTACTTACAGCTCAGGGTGTTCTGCATGGCACAAAACATGCAAATGCACTATACCACTGAATTCAACATTAACCTGGGTGTGACTACTTAATTAATGCATCGGCGTACTGCCCTCTACTGGAGTGAAGCCACAGACCCATAGACGTAGAAATCACTTACTTCCCTACAATGTATCTTTATTTACGGTCGCAAAAATGTACAGTACTATACAACTCAACATTACAGTACGACAAAATAGCATGATTTGTGGACAGCCACAAAGCCTGGAGACACAAGATACACAAATGTGTCAAACGCATTGTCGTCATGCTGTTATCAGTCTAAATCTTCCACAACAGCATACTTCTGTCATTTTCAAAAAAAACTAAATGTTTTGCCAATATAAAGTTAAAAAAAACTAATGACATATTTACGTTAATGAATAATATAGCAAATTTAGGCAACTGTTTGTACATGACAACAACATAGAAGAAAGATCATGGAATGAAAGCAAGCACAGTACAGTATAGGTAGTCCAAAGCACTATCATTAACTGTCCTACACGATTATGGGATTAAGCAACATAAAAACACCACAAAAACCACAATAAACTGCAATGTAAGACAATGTAAATAACAGATAAAAGTCACATACATGCACACACAGGCTACTGAAATATTTACACAGAACTCCATTAAAAGCAATTAACTACATTAACAGAAAGTATACTGCCACAGTAACTAAGCAGTGGCATAAAGCCTCAGAGACACAAATGTTTATCACAAGTCAATCAAAGCATTTACAGCCAGATACTTCGACACTCACCATATATCATTCAGTTCACTGGGCATCCAGACTGCAAAAATCCCTCTCTACAAATCACAAAATTTTTCATAATTATGTTTACAAGGATCATGCCCTGTCTGTGGTAAAGCAGTTGCACAAAATCCAAGTATAAAAATCTGCTATACTGCCTGTACAGTGACCACGAGATGTCCAATTAGTATACATGCATACAGGTACTGCATAGAAAACTGCAGTATGTACCAAGTTCACTCGTACAAAATAGAATTTCACCATCATTGCACACGACATTCAACTAGAACATGGCAAGTAAGATATCAGCTGTCAATTCTCAACCCAATGGTCACCTAAGCTTCTGTAGCTTCAACTGTGAGAAGCATAACGTCGCCAAGGAGTAGCAGTGCAAACCCCCGAACAGCTCTATTATCGAACCACTACAGCACTATCACAATGTCAACTACTACCTAACAGCCTACAGTCAACACAGGGTTCCCACTCTTTTGGAAGAAAAAAAACAGGAGTTTTCCAGTCCAATTTTGAAATTTTCCAGGCGCCTTTGGTCATAGTTCGCAGCCTAAATATAGAAAATACGAGGCAAAACCTATACATCCTCGCTACGTGGGCTGTAACAAGACATTCATCATCAACGTTCACCATTCATTCCTTTGTAACACAAATTAACTTGCATGCGATACAGCTGTTACAGTGTCAAAACAGCATAAATTGACTTATCATACCAAAAATTCCAGATCTACCATATAATACCAGGAGTTTTCCAGGTTTTCCGGGTGAGTGGGAACCCTGCAACACTCCCAGTCCATAATAACTTATTACGATGTTGTCTTCTGTACATATAGTAACAAACCACTCATAAATTATAGCACGGTCTGGCTGCTATGTCCGCCACACGTCATGTGACTAACATGCGTCACATTGTGTGTTATGTACATTGTGGACATTATCCATTAATATGGTTGTTATAGTAACATCTGAAACTGAGAAGATTTCACGACGGAAGAGCGTTACGAGGAAATGGGCCATAACGGCAACCAGCCGACCTAGATTAACCTAGAACATGGCCATAATAATGGAGGTGGGATGGGGGTGGAGAAGTAAGATCAATTAATAATTACGGAAACTACAGCATAAATTTGCTTCAAATGGAATACGGTGATCAAAAATTACAGACATACACAGGCACAAATGCACAATTCTTACTTGTAGCTGCACTGAGTGATAACATACCCTGAGCAATGTTAATACAATTTAACAAACCTAGGCTCTGGCATGCAAGCATAACAAGGGTTAAGTGTTTTCATACACGGGTGAATCTGTTGTGCACCATCCTGTCAAATACACGAGCCAGAGTGTGGACTATTTTGCATTAACGGAATCAGTGCATGACGCCTAGAAACAGGTCTGGTAGACACACAGTTGCACAACAGCATACCACAGCACCATGTCATCAACACACACACACACACACACACACGCACACGCATATGTGCAATACTAGCAAGATGATGATCAAAAAGCCTGAAAGAACAGGGCATTTGTGCTGGACAGCCGGTGTAGTATCAAATATCTCACAGTGCCAAACAGCTCTCATCTGCACCATTGCGCGTGCGCGATCTCGCAAAGTCTCGTGCGCCGCTGTTTATTTAATATTTATTTCTTTGGTTACGTTACGTTTAGGTAG
>Ga0209366_1000210_pt1 | contig 13672 bp, 13 predicted proteins | sample WorMetmaBAHAMAS2_FD_187391 | JGI IMG/M metagenome (GOLD analysis project Ga0209366, IMG submission 187391) | Marine gutless worms symbiont microbial communities from Max Planck institute for Marine Microbiology, Germany - Inanidrilus... | ecosystem: Host-associated > Annelida > Digestive system...
GGTCCCTTCTCCCCTGGGGGGAGACCTGCCTGCGCGAAGCCGGAGCTTCGCTTCGGCGAAGGCAGGAGGTGGCCCGAAGGGCCGGATGAGGGGGTTCCGGTGCCTCACAAATCCAGCACCACCTCGCCGCGCGGCTTGGCACAGCAGATGAGCGCCTGGCCCGGCTCCGGTGCGGCCAGGGGCTCTTCGGCATAATCGACGTCGCCGGAGACCACGCTCACGGCACAGGTGCCGCAGATGCCCGACCGGCAGCTGTAGGCAGGCGCAAGGCCTTCGGCTTCCGCGAGGTCCAGCAGCGAACCCTTGGCGGGAGACCATTCGGCCTGCTTGTCCGCGCGGGCGAAGCGCACCGGCACCGGGTTCGCGTCGTCCTGCCGGTCGGCTTTCGTTTCCTTCAGGACCGTCGCCGGCCCGAAGAACTCGTAGTGGATCCGGTCCTCGGCCACGTTCAGCGCGCGCAGGCCCCGGTAGAGCGTCTGCATGAAGGGGGCCGGGCCGCACAGATAGAAATCGTAGTCGCCGAACGGCAGCAGGCTCTGCAGCAGTGCCGCGTCCACATGACCGGTGCTGTCATAGTCAATGTCCTGGCGGTCGTTCGGGTCAGGCCGGCTGTAGCGGACATGCGCGGTGATCTTCGGGAACCGCGCCGCGAGGTTGCGCACATGGTCTCCAAAGGCGTGTTCGCCTCTGTTGCGGGTGCCGTGCACGAACCACACCGGCCTGTCGGCGCCGTCCGCGGCGATCTGGTTCAGCATTGCGATCATCGGCGTGATGCCCACGCCGGCGGACAGCAGGACCACCGGCCGGTCGGCCGGGGCGAGCGTGAACGACCCGCGCGGTGCCGCGGCCACCAGCCGGCTGCCCGGGGCGATCCGGTCGTGCAGGTGCCGGGAGACAGTGCCGTCCGTTTCGCGCTTGACCGAGATGCGATAGCCGTCTCCACCGGGCGCATCCGACAGCGTGTAGGTCCTCAGAACCGGTTCCGTCGAGCCAGGCAGCGTCACCGAAAGGGGCAGGAACTGGCCGGGCAGGTAGGGCAGTGGCGCGCTGCCGTCGGCCGGCTTCAGGATGAAGGAACGGATGGTCTTGCTTTCCTGTTCGACCCGGTCGACGACCAGGGCGCGCGGAAGGTTGCGGGAGGTCTCCGCCGCGACCGCCTCCCACGAACCGGTGCGCTCCAGGACCGGCGAAGGGTCTTCGAAGCGCCAGCGGACCGGCAAGGCGGCCGGCAGTTGGATCGCCCGATCCAGCCTGAACCGTACGATCCGCTCGGCGCCCTCGAAGACGGTGACCTCTGGCCCGTCCCAGACGATCTCGGCGCTTCCGGTCAGGAACAACAGGTCCCGGCTTTCGAAATCGATGAACAGCAGGCCGGCCTTCGGGTTTACCAGGATGTTGCCCAGGGTGTTGAAGTGGTTGTTGCCGTAAAAGTCGGGCCAGGACAGGGTCCGCTCGTCCTCGATGCGGACGAAACCAGACTTGCCGCCCCGGTGGGACACGTCGGCGCCGTGTTCCGCTGCAGCAGGGCCCTCGGCAAAGTGCGTGGCGATGAAGAACGTGTCCGCGGCGGCGACCATGGCCTGCTGGGCCGCGGTCAGGTGTTTGCCTTGAATTGCCTGGTCGGGCGCCGTCCGGATCATGTCCGGCGCGACGGGTTCGACATGGCGCGCCTGGATGTACTGCGGGCAGTTGCCGAAGCTCTGGTCTACGCGAACCGAAAACCCGTCGGCGGACAGACGCACGACCGACCCGTTCATCCGGTTGCGCCGCCGCGTCGCGAAATCCAGTCCGAGAATACCGAGCGGCACGCCGTTGGCGAGGTTTCCTGCGAGCGGATCGCCCGGATGCGGCCGTGCGGCCAGCGTCAGTGTCTTGGCGTCGGGCGCGGAAATGAAACCCGGCGTGCCGGCCAGGACGGAGGCCCAGGGGCGGCCTTCCGGGTCGATGCTGCCGACGAACAGGAAAGGCAGTCCGGCATAGAAGTCTCGGTGCTGGTCGGGCATGTGGTCGCGGATCATGCGCCGGCCCAGGTCCTCTGCCTGATCGGCGATGCCCAGACGTCGCTGGATCGCGCGCTCGCCGCGGTGGAAGGGGGATTTCATGGGAAGTGATGCTGCCTGGCTCATGTCTTCACTCCTGGGTCGGGGCTGGAAAGGAGCGGCGCACCGGGAGGTGTGCACCGCGCCCTTCGGGTCAGGCGGCCAGTCCGGCCTTGCTCGCCTGCATGGGAACGAAGCCGGGCAGGCCCTCAATCCGGTTGAGCCAGGCACGGATGTTGGGATAGGGCGCGAGCGACACGCCGCCTTCGGGCGCGTGGGCGATGTAGCTGTAGCCCGCCACGTCGGCGATGGTCGCGTCGTCGCCCACCAGGAATCTGCGGCCCTCCAGATGCGCCTCCAGCACGTCGAAGAGGCTTGTCGCGACGGATTTGGCCCGTGCATGGTCCAGACCGACGCCGAAAACGGTGACCAGGCGGGCGGCGCCGGGGCCGGCATTGATCTCGCCCGCAGCGACGGAGAGCCAGCGCTGCACCGCGGCCGCCGTTTCCGGATCGCGCGGCAGCCAGTGCTCGTCGGCATACTTGCGGGCCAGGTAGACCAGGATGGCGTTTGAATCGCTGAGCGTCACGGTGCCGTCCTCGATCACCGGCACCTGGCCGAAAGGGTTGAGCGCCAGGAATTCCGGCTTTTTGTGCGCGCCGTTCAGCAGGTCCACATCGACGGTCTCGAAGGGCTGACCGATCAGGGACAGGAACAGTTCGACGCGGTGGGAATGGCCGGAAAGAGCATGGCGGTGAAGTCTGATCATGGGTCTGGTTCTCCGGTTCGGGTGGGGACGTTTGGCGTCCGTTCGATACCGGGAAGATGGCCTATCCAGATATTATTGATAATCTGATGTTTTCTGATATGTTTGTCCACGAAACATTGACAATAGGCCATGGACACCATCGACGGCATGCGCGTCTTCGCGGCGGTGATCGAGGCCGGCGGGTTTTCCGCCGCGGCCCGCCGGCTGGGCATGTCCAAGGCCCTGACCAGCAAATACGTGGCCCAGCTCGAAGAGCGCCTGGGCGCGCGGCTGATCAACCGGACCACGCGGCGCCTCAACGCCACCGAGGTCGGCACCGCCTACTACGACCGCTGCATCCGGATCCTGGGCGAGATCGACGAGCTGGAGGAAGCCGTCGCCAACCAGCATGGCGCGCCGCGCGGCCTCTTGCGGGTGGCCGCGGCCCGGGCCTTCGGCGAGGACATGCTGGTGGACGCAGTCGCCGATTTCATGACGGCCTTTCCGGATATCACGGTGGAGCTGATGCTGGATGAACGCCAGGTCGACATCGTGGGCGAGGGGTTCGACATGGCCGTGCGTCTGGCGGCGCTGGAGGACTCCGCCATGATCGCGCGGCGCATCGCGGCCTATCCTTTCGTCGTCTGCGCATCGCCTGAATTCCTGTCCCGGGCCGGCACGCCCTCCACGCCGCAGGCGCTTTCCCGGGCTGACTGTATCGTCAATGCGGCGATCAGCCCGACGGGACAGTGGCAGTTTGTCCTGAACGGAGAGCCCGCCTCAGTCACCGTGCGCGCCCGGGCCACCGTCAACACGGCGCGCGCGACAGCGACCCTGGTCCGGCGCGGCCTGGGCATCGGCGTGTGTCTTTATTCAACCGTGCGAGAGGACCTGGCCGCAGGGCGTGTGGTGCGGCTGTTCAAGGAGAACGAGGCCTACGACCGCAGCGTTTACGCGCTCTATCCCCATGGCCGGCACTTGTCGGCCAAGGTGCGGCTGTTCGTCGACCATCTTGTGGAAACGTTTCGCGGTTACCGGGACCTGCCGGTCTGATCCGGCTGACCGGCCCGTTATTGCAATGCGGTCTGACGCGGCCGGACGTCCACATAGAACAGCATGCGGTCTTCCGACGGGTGGTCGGCCTTGCCTTCCTCGGCGTCCTTTTGGACCTCGCTGACCAGCGTCTTGATGGCAAGCGGGAAACGGCCCGGCAACCGTGCCTTGATCCGTATCCGCGACCGCTCGCCCTTCGCAAGGCGGACGGCGACGTTGTAACCGTGCAAGTGCAAAGAGATGTGCTCGTCCGTCGACAATCTCATCTCGATGGTCTCGCCCAGGTTAACCATCATCCAGCCGATCCTGCGGTCCGTCTTGACATCGGGCCCGACGATATCGCCGTCGGCAACCGCCAGTTTGATGACCCGGACCGGCTCTTTGCCGCGATCGGCCGCCTGGGCGCCCGCAGCCACACACAGCAGCGTCGCTGCCAAGCAGACGCGGACCAGTAGATCCTTCAACATGCCCTTCATTTTCGCTCTCACTCCAAGGGGCGTTCTGCCCCGTACCTTTTCCCCAGACCCCCGGTTGCAAGCACCCGCGATCGGCGTCTTGCATACCGGTGTGTTCTCTCCCAAGGCCGAAAATCGCACGTAGCCGGTTTCGATCCGCCTAACAAACAGGTTAACCGATCGTTATGGGGGCTGAGTCCACGCCATGGCCGCATAGGCCGGCCGGGCCCTATACTGTAAGCTGCAACAGGTGGTTACCCAGCCCGGACTGGCAGAATGGAACCCAAGAAGCTGCTGATCGTCGCCCATGCGCCGTCAGACAATACCCTGGCCATGCGCGAGGCCGTCTTCGCCGGCGCCTGCGCACCGGGGATCGAGGGCGTGTCTGTTTCGGTGAAACCGCCCCTGGAGGCGGGCCCGGGGGACGTGCTGGGTGCCGACGCGATCCTGTTGGGGACGACCGAGAACCTGGGCTATATGAGCGGCGCCCTGAAAGACTTCTTCGACCGCATCTATTACCCCTGCCTGGAGAAGAAGCAGGGCCTGCCCTACGGCCTTTATATCCGCGCCGGCCACGACGGGACCGGCACCCGCCGCGGCATTGAGACCATCGTGACGGGCCTGCGTTGGCGCGCAGTCAGTGAGCCGCTGTTGTGCCGCGGCGTATGGCAGGACGCGTTCCTCGGCCAGTGCGAAGAACTGGGAACGCTGATGGCTGCCGGGCTGGAGGCCGGGGTCTTCTGAGGCGCTGCGGAAGGATACCGCTACTCGGCGTCACCCACATCGGTTTCCTGGGCCTTCTTTTCCTCTTTACGCGCCTCGGCCTGCTGCCGCTTGGCCTCAGCCTTCGCCGCCTTGTTCGCCTTCTTCTGGATTTCCCGTTGGCGTTTTTCGAAATTATAGTTCGGTGTGCGGGCCATGGCTTCCTCCTGCATGCTTGACGGTGAACATCATCACGGCGCCCAGGGGGCGCTTTGTCGTTCAGGCGACGCTGCGTGCAGGTTTGCCCTGGCGGCGCCGGCGGTTCCGCTGGCGCTGGGGACGGCCCGGGCCCTTGCGGTCGGGTTTTGCTCGGCCCGCGTTCAACGGTCTTTCCCCGCCATCGACGGCGATCGGCATGCGGATCAGCGTCTCGATATCGCGCAAGTAAGTCAACTCGCTGGCATCGCAGAACGACAGCGCCGTGCCGTCGGCCCCGGCGCGGGCGGTACGGCCGATCCGGTGCACGTAGCTTTCCGGCTCGTTGGGCAGTTCGTAGTTGATCACATGGGTTGCACCGGCCACGTCGATCCCGCGGGCGGCAATGTCGGTCGCCACCAGCACGCCGACCGCGCCGGTGCGGAAGCGGTCCAGGGCCCGCTGACGCGCACCTTGGGATTTGTTACCGTGGATAGCCTCGGCTGCAATGCCGGATCGGTCCAGGTGGTCCGCAACCCTGTTGGCACGGTGCTTGGTGCGGGTGAAGACGATCACGCGCGACGACTGCATGTCAGAGATGAGATCGCGCAGCAGGGCGGACTTCTCTCGGGTTTCCACGAAGTGGACGCCTTGCCGGATCGCCTCGACTGCGACGGTCTCGGGCGCGATATCGATACGGGTGGGCTTGTAGAGGATATCGGCGGCCAGTCGTGCCACCTCTTGGGGCATGGTGGCCGAAAACAGAAGCGATTGCCGACGGTGCGGCAATGCCTCGACAATCTTCCGGACGTCCCGGATGAAACCCATGTCCAGCATGCGATCCGCCTCGTCCAGCACCAGGTGTTCGATATCGCAAAGCGAAAGGTGCCCCTGGCCCATCAGGTCCAACAGCCGCCCGGGGGTCGCGACGACGATGTCGGCGCCGCGCCGCAGGGCGTCGACCTGGCGCCGCTGGGGCACCCCGCCGAAGATCACGGCGGCCCGCAGTCCCGTGTTCGCGCCGTATGCCCTGAAACCGTCGGAAATCTGGATCGCCAGCTCGTGGGTCGGCGCGAGCACCAGGGCCCGCGGCGTGCGGCGACGGCGGGAACCGTGCAACAGCTGCAGGACGGGCAGCGCGAAGGCCGCGGTTTTGCCGGTGCCGGTCTGGGCGCATCCAAGAAGATCGCGCCCCTGCAACAACAGTGGTATCGCGCGGGCCTGGATTGGTGTGGGTCGGGTGTAGTTCCTGGCCGCGAGCGCGCGGTTCAGGGGCTCGGCGACGCCGAGCTCGGAAAAACTCGTAAGGGTCTTCAAAATCCAGAACTTTCTGCGCATGCAAGCGCTGTGGCGGCCTTTAGAGGTCACGCCAGTGCAGGACGCGCGTCGGGGTCGTTTCCACTCGCATCTGGAAACAAACTGGGAAGAAAAGAAAGGTTCCCCCGACGGACCGCGTCCGTGGGAAGCGTCTTGCGCGTTCGGGGGAAACTGGAACGAGGCCGGAACGCCTCGTTTCCGGGTCAGGCTTCTTGCAGGTTAACGGCCTTGGGGCCGCGCGCGTCGGGCTGAACCTCGAAGCTTACATTTTGGCCTTCCTGAAGGCCGGCCATTCCGGACGCTTCCACCGCGGAGATGTGGACGAAGACATCCTTCGATCCGTCTTCTGGCGCGATGAACCCGTAGCCTTTGGTGGTGTTGAAGAATTTCACTGTGCCTGTAGGCATTGCCTTGATTCCGATCTAGCTGAAAGTCCCGGACAAAGTCCATTCCATCCGGGGCGATAGTTCACACAATGACCTGAGGGGGAGCCTTCGTCGCAGGTGCAACGAAAGCATCACCAAAAGGGCTGTGGAGCCGTCACCCCCCACATATGCTTCATAAATTTCTTCGAAGGCAAGGCTTTTGTCGGTCGAGACCGATTGCGCACCCGAGATTGCCCGTCGCGGGCCGCCTGTATCCAACCCAAGAGCCCGCGTGCTACGCTTTCCGAAAGTCGGCACAACCGGCAAGACCCACCAAGAACAGGAGGCAGGATGATGAAATTCACTCGTTTGGCAGTGGCCGGCCTGATGGCGGCGATACTCTGGTCCGTCGCGGCCGTGGCCCAGACCCCGCCCAACGTTCTTGTCGTCGGCCAGATCGCCGAACCGAAGTCGCTGGATCCGCACGCGGTCACCGCGGTCAACGATTTCCGCATTCTGATGAACGTCTATGACGGCCTGGTCCGCTACAAGACCGGCACGCTGGAAGTGGAACCGGCGCTGGCGGAAAGCTGGGAAATCAGCGACGACGGCACGGTCTACACCTTTGCCCTGCGCCAGGGCCTCACCTTCCACGACGGCACGCCGTTCGACGCCGAGGCGGTGAAGTTCAACTTCGACCGGATGCTGGATGAGAATCACCCCTATCACGACACCGGGCCGTTCCCGCTGTCGTTCTTCTTCGGTGCGGTCGAAAAGGTCGAGGCCGTCGACGCGCAGACGGTGCGGTTCACCCTGAACGCGCCCTATGCGCCCTTCCTGTCGAACCTCGCCTATCCGACCGGGCTGATCGTCTCGCCCGCGGCGGTGGAAAAGCACGGCAAGGACTTCGGCCGCAACCCGTCGGGAACCGGGCCATTCGTCTTCGCGGAATGGGAAAGCAACGCCAAGGTCGTGGTCACCCGCAACGACGGCTACTGGGACGGCGCGCCGGGTCTTGAGGCGGTCGTCTACAGGCCGATTACCGATGCCAACACGCGGGTCGCGGAGATGCTGGCCGGCGGGATCGACCTGATGGTCGAGGTTCCGCCCGACAACGTGGCGGCATTCCGCTCGGATGAGCAGTTCACGGTGCACGAGCAGGCCGGTCCCCACGTCTGGTTCCTGATCCTCAATGCCAAGGAAGTACCGTTCGCCGACAAGCGCGTCCGCCAGGCCGTGAACTACGCGATCGACAAGAAGGCCCTGGTGGAAAACGTCCTGCAGGGAACCGCCCGCGTCGCGTCCGGCCCAACGCCACCGGCCTTCGCCTGGGCATACAACGACGCTCTCCAGCCCTATCCGCACGATCCGGAAAAGGCGAAAGAGCTGATCAAGGCGGCCGGCCACGAGGGCGCGAAACTGACCTTCTACGTGACCGAAGGCGGCTCCGGCATGCTGGATCCGGTGCCCATGGGGGCGGCGATCCAGGCGGACCTCGCCAAGGTGGGGCTTGATGTGGAGATCGAGACCTACGAGTGGAATACGTTCCTGGGCAAGGTCAATCCCGGCCTGGAAGGCAAGGCCGACATGGCGGAAATGGCCTGGATGACCAACGATCCGGACACGGTGCCGTATCTGGCGCTGCGCACCGAGGCGTGGCCCGACAAGGGCGGCTTCAATTCGGGGTACTATTCGAACCCCGAGGTGGACCGGCTGCTGGACGCTGCCCGCCGCTCGACCGACCAGGCGGAACGGGCCCGGCTCTACAAGGAAATGCAGTCGATCGTCTACGAGGACGCGCCCTGGGCCTTCATCGCGAACTGGAAGCAGAATGCGGTCTCCAGCACGCGGGTCGAGAACTTCGGGCTGGAGCCGTCGTTCTTCCTGCTGCTGCGCAACGTCGCCAAGAACTGAGGGCGCGCGATGCGGATAACGCCGGGGTGGCGAACGCAGCTGCCCCGGCCGCGGGCCCCGGTGCCGGAATAGGCGAGCGAAGCGGCCGGGTATGCATGCCTACATCCTGAAGCGTCTTTTGACGACCGTACCCGTCCTGTGGGGCCTGACGGTCATCGTTTTCCTGATCATGGCGATGATTCCGGGTGATCCGGCGATCGCCATTCTCGGCGCCTATGCGACGCCGGAAAACGTGGAACGGCTGAATCGGCAGCTCGGGCTCGACCGCTCGCTTGTCGAGCAGTACCTGATCTGGCTTGGCAATCTGCTGGAGGGCGATCTCGGGCGTTCCTACAGCCTCAACAGGCCGGTCGCCGACGAGGTGCTGGAACGCTTCGGTGCGACGCTGATCCTCGCCGGCGCGTCGCTGGTCCTGTGCGCGCTGTTCGGGCTTCTGGCCGGTGTCGTCTCCGCGGTCCGTCAGTACGGCTGGACGGACAAGTTCGTGACCTTCTTCGTGTTGATCGGCATTTCGGTGCCGTCCTTCTGGCTCGGCCTGTTGCTGATCCTCCTTTTCGCGGTGGAACTGCGCTGGCTGCCGGCCAGCGGCATGTATGCGATCTACGGGGGCGGCGACCTGCCCGACCTTCTGAAGCATCTGATCCTGCCGGCGGTCACGCTGTCGGTGGTGGCGACCGGCGTCATCGCGCGGTTGACCCGTTCCAACATGCTGGAGGTCCTGCGCCAGGACTATATCCGCACGGCGCGGGCCAAGGGCGTTCGGGAGGTCCGGGTGATCGGCCGGCACGCCTTCAAGGCAGCACTCGTCAGCATCGTGCCGGTGATCGGCGTGCAGGCTGGTTTCGTTCTGGGCGGCGCCGTCTACATCGAGACGGTCTTCCAATGGCCGGGGATCGGCCGCATGCTGGTGCAGGCGATTTCTACCCGCGACATGCTGTTGGTGCAGGGCGGCGTGCTGGTCGTCGCGGCAAGCTACGTGCTGTTCAATCTGCTGGCCGACGTCGTGCAACACATGCTCGACCCCCGGGTCGAGGCCTGAGGGCGGCCCGGGGCATGTTGACCGCGGTCCGCCGCCTTTATGCCGCGTCCGACGAAGGGCGCCCGGCGCCGCTGGCGTTGCTGGCGCGCAATCACATGGCGGCGGCAGGGGCGGTGATCCTGGCGGTCGTGGTTGTGGTTGCGATCGTCACGCCGTTGTTGCCCTTGCCCGACCCGGATGTCACGGCACCCGCCCAGCGCCTGCTGCGGCCGCTGAGCGACGGCCACCTGCTGGGGACGGATCATCTCGGCCGGGACATCCTCTCCAGGCTTCTGTGGGGCATGCGGGTGAGCCTGGTCGTCGGCGTTTCCGCAAGCCTGGTCGCGGCCATCGTCGGCTCGACGATCGGCATCGTCTCCGGCTTCTTTGGCGGACGGACCGACAATGTCCTGATGCGCGGCATCGACATGCTGATGGCCTTTCCTTACATCCTGCTGGCGCTGGCGATCGTCGCGGCCCTGGGGCCCGGCCTGATGAACGCGCTTTATGCCATCGCGATCGTCAACATCCCCTTCTTTGCCCGCAACATCCGGGGCGTGACCGTCGGGCTGGCGCATCGCGAGTTCGTCGACGCCGCCCGACTTTCGGGCAATAGCAGCCTCTCGATCCTGGCGACCGAAATCCTGCCCAACGTGATGTCGGTCATCGTGATCACCATGTCGACCACCGTTGGCTGGATGATCCTGGAAACGGCGGGCCTTTCCTTCCTGGGGTTGGGCGCGCAGCCGCCCCAGGCCGACCTGGGATCGATGCTGGGCGAGGGGCGCAAGCTGCTGATCACCGCGCCGCATGTCTCCACCATCCCCGGCGTGATGATCTTTGTCGTCGTGATGAGCATCAACCTCCTGGGCGACGGCATCCGCGACGTGCTGGACCCGCGGCTGCGGTCGGGGGCCCTGGCGCGGCCGGCGCCGGTGACCGAAATCGATCGCGACGGCAGTGGGTCGCTTCCAGAAACGAATGGTCCGACCGGCGTCCTGGCGGCACAGGGCCTGAAAACGCGTTTCCGGTTTTGCGACCAGGTCTACAAGGCGGTGGAGGATGTGAGTTTCACGCTGGAACGGCGCGAATGCCTGGGCCTCGTCGGCGAGTCCGGATCGGGCAAGTCGGTCACGGCCCTGACGCTGGTGGGGCTGGTCGCCTCGCCGCCCGGCCGCATCGAAGGCGGGCGCGTCCTGTTCGAAGGCCGCGACCTCTTGTCGGCGGACGTGGAGTCCCTGCGCCGTGTCCGCGGCGACCGCATCGCCTACGTATTCCAGGACCCATTGACGACGTTGCACCCCCTGTTTCCCGTGGGCGATCAGGTTGCGGAGGCGATCCTGTCCCACACGGACATGTCCTACCGGGAGGCCTGGCGGAAGGCGGTGGAGATCCTTGGCCAGGTGCGCATCCCGAACCCGGAACGGCGCGCCCATGCGTTGCCGCACCAGCTTTCCGGCGGCATGCGCCAGCGGGTCGGCATCGCCATCGCGCTGGCCAACGGCCCGGACGTGGTCGTCGCGGACGAACCGACGACGGCGCTCGATGTGACGGTCCAGGCGCAGATCCTCGGCCTGATGAACGACCTGCGCCGGGAACACGACGCGGCCCTGTTGTTCATCACCCACGACTTCGGGGTGGTTTCGGAAATCTGCGACCGCGTGGCGGTCATGTATGCAGGCCGGATCGTGGAAGTGGGGCCGGTGGAGGACCTGCTGGCGCGGCCGGCGCATCCCTATACGCGCCGCCTGATCGACTGCGTCCCGAGACTGGGCGAAGGCGGACATCGGCCCGAGGGGATCCCCGGATTGCCGCCGGCCTTGAACCGGCTGCCCGACGGCTGCGCCTTCGCCGACCGATGCACACGGGCGGAAGATGGCTGCCGGCACGGAGATGTCGCGCTTGCCGCCCTCGGTGCCGGCCGGGCGGTCCGCTGCCGCCTGCCGCTTGAAGACGGGCAGGGGACGGCATGAGCGCGCCGCTCCTGGAGGCGGTCGACCTGGTCCGCACCTTCGGCGGCGGCCGGGACTGGGCCATGCGCCGGAAGCCCGCGGTGCACGCGGTGCGCGGCGTCTCGCTTGAGGTCGCGCGCGGCGAAACGCTGGGCATCGTCGGCGAGTCCGGCTGCGGCAAGTCCACGCTGGCGCGGCTTCTGGTCGGCCTGGACCGGCCGACAGAGGGACGGATCCGGCTTGGCGGCGAGGCGCTGTTCGGCCCTGGTCGGAAGACCCTGTCGGACCTTGCGCGGCAGGTGCAGTACGTATTTCAGGATCCGATCAGTTCGCTGAACCCGCGCAAGACGATCCGGCAGATCCTCTCCGCACCGCTGCGCCATCTGCGCGGGCTTGCCGGCAAGGAGGCCGAGGCCCGGATGCACGCACTGATGGACGAGGTGAAACTGCGGCCCGAGTTCCTGGACCGTTATCCCCATGAGTTCTCGGGCGGGCAGGCGCAGCGCATCGGCATCGCCCGGGCACTGGCCGCCGAGCCCCAGCTTCTGGTGCTGGACGAGCCCGTCTCCGCGCTCGACGTTTCCGTGCAGGCCCAGGTCCTGTCGCTGCTGGACGAGCTGAAGCGGCGTCTGGATCTGACTTATGTCTTCATCAGCCACGACCTGGCGGTGGTGGAGGCGGTCAGCGACCGGGTGGCGGTGATGTATTCCGGCCGCGTCGTCGAACGCGCGGCAGCGGCGGATCTGCTGACCGCGGCCAGGCACCCCTATTCGCGCCTGTTGTTCGACAGCGCGCCGGTGCCGGGGAAACGCCAGGTCCGGGCCGAGGACCAGGCGGCGGAACTGCCGGACCCGCTGGCCCCGCCGCAGGGCTGCGCATTCGCGCCGCGTTGCGCGTACCGGCGGGAGCGCTGCGGGTTGGAGATGCCTGAACTGGATACGGCCGCCGGGGCGCACCAGGCGGCCTGTTTCAATCCGTTGGCGGGGTAATAGCGGAAGCGAAGCGTGGGGGAGGGCGGCGGCGCCGGGGTTTCTCGGCCACCGGCGCCGCCGTGTCGTCGTGCCGTCGTCGGCCCTTACTTGAGCTTCGACTTGGAGTACTGGGCGGCGGCGTCCTTGAGGGGCTTGCCGGCGGTGAAGCGCGGCTGCAGGGTCGCCGGCTTGGCCTTGAACATCATCTCTTCGTCAGTGAACGGGTTGGTGCCCTTGCGGGCCTTGGTCGCGGCCTTGTAGCGCATCTTCAGGCGGCCGAGCGGGCCCATCGGCACGCTGCCGGGCGTCGCCTTCCGGGTGTCCTTCAGCGCCAGGTCGGAAACGACCGGCCACAGGATATCCATCAATTGATTGGCGTCCTTGCGGCTGAACTTGGTCCCCCAATCATTGGCGAGTTGCTTGTTCAGGGCCACGGTATAGGCGTCGGCGAGCTGGGTCTTCGTGACTGTCATGACTATCCCTTCGTATTGAACGCGGAAGGCAGACGCCCGGATCGGACGTTGCCGTCGATGATCTGGTCCCGCCTCCATACGCAAAGGGTGGTAAACAAGTCGTAAACGGACGCCGATGGACGCGGTCTTCGGACCGCGGCGCACGTGAATCGATCGCCGTCCAACGGGGGTGCTCCCGCAGTCAGAGTGCGGTCGGGTTGCGGTGATGTGAGAGATGGTGCCGCCTGCGTGACTCGAACACGCGACCCCCGCATTACGAATGCGATGCTCTACCAACTGAGCTAAGGCGGCCCGGGGCAAGAATCGGCGCGGACTGTATTTGTTCGCCCCGGCTTTTGCAAGAGATGCGTGTGGGTGCAGCTCAGTCACACAACACCCTGAGCAAGCGGATATATCCCTAACACTATAGACCGGTTACATCCCTGACAGTTTTGGTTGGTTGTGCCTTGAGCCGGGGCGGCCGCCCCGGC
>Ga0209366_1000211_pt1 | contig 13624 bp, 8 predicted proteins | sample WorMetmaBAHAMAS2_FD_187391 | JGI IMG/M metagenome (GOLD analysis project Ga0209366, IMG submission 187391) | Marine gutless worms symbiont microbial communities from Max Planck institute for Marine Microbiology, Germany - Inanidrilus... | ecosystem: Host-associated > Annelida > Digestive system >...
GACTTTACTGATTACAACAGTGCATGAAATACGTCGTAAATTACAGTAACAAACATGACATAATTTACTCACAAGTGGAATGTTTTTGTTAAAATATCGCAACTACGCCATCAACAACAACAAGTGACTTAATCATACCCAAAAGTTCAATTACGAAGAATATATATAAAATATAAAAATTAAATACAAAATTACTTCCGGTTCCGGTCATTAGATCTTGTGAGTTGTGACTGTGATTTTATTGTAAATATGGATTCTTGTTTGTTGTGTAAGAATAATTTTGTTAGCGTTGATAAAGGTGTTGCTAGCCGTGTCGTGAACAAAAGGAAAATAACGTTCAAAGTTACTAGTCGTGAATTTACCGTCCTTGATGTGTTGAAAAGATTGCACAACTTTCAGGTAGTAATCCTCATGAACACGGCAAATGGTAAAATGCGGGCCTGCAGTTTAACGTTAGTAGCGTTAGGGATTAGGCGCAAGTGTAGATCGGCGGCCGATATTGGAATGCATTGGAAGGTGTACGCGACATAATTAAAGTTGCTGAGCCAAAAACATCACATCACATCACATGGAGAAAACAGAATCAGATCTCCAAAGGTCTCTCTCTCTTTGAAATACATCCATAATACGACGTATATTACGTAAAATACTGGAACTACATTACAATTGTGCGGTTCCTGATGCCATGGATATCTGCTCCATAATCATATAAAGTACTACATCCTGATTAGACCAAAATCTGTCTAACCGGTTCCGGTCTATCTACTTTATGCGGTTATGGGTAAAATGTGGGATTTTGCGGGCTGCTAGTGTGACAAAAAGTAAAATGTGCTAAACCTAACACCATCGCTAACCCTAACACCAACCCTATCCCTAACCCTAACCCTACTAACCCTAAACTGGAGGCCCGCAGGTCCGCATTTTACCATTTACCATTTGCCACTTTATGCCGTGACGGCCGCAGCATGTCACGGCACACAGAGTAATTAGCGTCCAGGTAGCCGTGGTTTCGTGGGGATGTTCCTGTAGTATAATTTATTAAACATTTACGTGAATGGTCTTGACAGACATTATTGCTCATGCTGAACTGGAGTGTAGCAGTCGTTACTGATGTGTTTTTTGTTGGTGCTTTTTGTGACTTGTTTTTTCCAATTTTTTTTCCAGAAGCTTGCATCCCTGCAAGTTCATTTATTTATTCAAATGTTGTTGCAAAGTAATGGTAAATTGAATTTTGACGTATAATTATGAAGCAGTGATTGTTTATTCAGGGACCTGATGATGGGTATGTGTGTTTCAAGTGTTTCAATAAATTGCGTAATGAAGGATACCGATACAAGGATCTTGACTCTATGGGACTGTCATCGCCAAAGCCGAAGCGAGCCAGAGTTTCATGTCGAAAACGGCGTTCGAAGGAATGTTTAATGTCAATGTTGTCATCCAGCTTGCGTCACAGCCATTATGGTCGAGTATTCAAGTTGCTGCTGTCCACTGGTCCAGCTGCACGCCATGCATTCGTGAATGTAGTGGGAAATGTAATTGCTCGTGAAGTGTCAAGATATTGTCGTCAACCTTCACAAAAGTTTCCAACATTCACTGGCAGTGAGTCTGTACAGTCATTTACTTGGAACAACATGATTACTGAGTTGCGCCAGTCTGTTCCAACCTTGTATGCAGCTGTCAGCTCTTCGATGCCAAAGAAGCTTCGAAAAAACAATGATGAGCTTGAGTATGCCTTGCAATATTTTGTATACACGAATTTGGTTTTGATATTTAATTATATTTATTTGTTGTTTTATGGTACCAGTACAATTGTCAATAATATTGATGTGGAGAACTCTTGTGTGTTCTTGATTCTGATTCCACCAGCGAGTGAGGACATACAGAAAGCAAAAGTGTGCTGCAACAATATTTATCAGTTCAAGCACAGTTGGTTGTGCATAGCTGCTGTAGAGTGTTTTTTTTTTGCTTCGTTGACTGTGCAGGTATTGAATGACAATATGTCAGTGAATTTCTAAAAGTTATTTGCATAGTCTTTTGAGGCTCAGAAGTTGTTTATAGTTGTATTTTTATTTGTTTTAACTTATTGTACTTATTTAACTTACAGTAACTAATATAGCCCGCTTGGCAAACTTGCCGACCGGGCTATATATTTGGTTTGCATTAATTTCTTCTTTTTAAAAATTTTTTTTCTATGAGCAAAGCTATCTCAGTATCCACTGGACCGATTTTCACCATCTTTTCACCAAATGGAAGGTATTTGCATGAACTAGTGTGAGATGTGATATCTACATCTCGTGCTTATGCTATGATGTCAATGTCCATCTGTCTGTGACATTTGTGCATTGTGGTCACAGGGTGCAATGGATCCCAGACATCTTTGCATGCTTGGATAGATAGATGTCTTTGCTACTTACTGACAACGCCTCACCCAGATCGTCGGATGGGATGATGCCGGGATTTCTCGTGGAAGAGGGGGGTATGGAAAAATTGGTAATTGTAGCGATATCACTTACGTTACTTACTAAGAGTCTGGACCAGAAACACGTGACAGTTTTGTTATTGTTTATATAATCATTTGTGTTTAAGAGTTTTCTTTAGTGATTTCGATTATCGTAAGCAAAACACAAACAACGTGCAATTTTTACATCATTTGAAAGCGTTTTGGGCGTAGATGATAGATCTTAATTTTTTTTCAATATCTCAAGGGACGTTGCCATGGCAATCAGTTTTGTGTCGCAGCGGACTTGTTCGATCGGAGCCAAAGTATCTCAGGATCCGCTGGAACGATTTTCACAATCTTTGCACCATATGGTAGGTATTGAATTGCAGTTGACCAATCTGGCCTTTTTTTCCGAAATCTTAAAGGACGTTGTCATGGCAACCAATTTTGTGGCAAAATGACCTACCCCCCCTGCACTTATCGCTCCGTCATTCCGAAAGGGAATGGGATATCGCTACCTCAATCTGCGCGTTGACAGCGCAAATGATGCCTCTATATCGTGTAAAAATTTTGTGAACTTTGGTCCAGTAACTCCAGAGAAAACGGGGCTCATTTGTGAACTTTTCTTACGACATGGCAAAAACTGGCGTATTTAGTCGAATATCTCAGTATATACTGGACCAATTTTTACGATCTTTTCACCATATGAAAGCGCTTTGAGTGCAGGTGGTAGACCTGTACCTTGTTTTATGATTTGTCGAGGGTTTGTTGCCATGGCAATCAATTAATTTTGGTAATATGTCATGAATGCCGACTGATGCCACTTGCATTCTTTGCACTGTCGTTTGACAACGAGTTGCAATATCATTGTCTAAATGTGCGCGTTAACAGCAGAGGTGATGTGGCTATATCGTGTAAAAATTTGGTGATTTTCTGCCGGGTAACTCCTGAGATAATGGTGCTCATTTGAGAACGTCAGGTACGACACGGCCAAAATGCTGGCATATTTTGTGGAATATCTCCGGATATATAGGACCGATTTTCGCAGTCTTTTCACCATATGAAAGCGTGCATATGAAAGCGTGTTAGGTGCAGATGATGGACCTTTACCTTAATCACCAATTTGTCAACGGATGTTGCCATGGCAACCAAATAATGCTTCTTCAATGAATGCAAACTGATACTTTGTGCATTCTTTGCACGTTCGCCAGATGGCCGCATGGTTTTGTTTCACTATTACATGCTGCGGCGCCGAGTGGGCTATATGCTAGGCTTTGCCACGTATTTCTAGTTATGAAATAATTTAGTATGATATAACAAAGAACTCTATCTTAGATGTAGTAACAGTGTTAATGTGTACAGGCCACTTGCTGTCACACGAACAGGAATGATGATAACAATACCACTGTATTCACACAATCCTCAAAAGTTTCATTTCATTCAAGCCATTAACGGAATACAGATGTGGAGATCTGGTGCAAGTAATAAGGTGTGTGTTTTTTATGTTTTATAATAATGAATACTAGTTTTGTGAAACGATTCTCAGTTTTTCGATTATTGGCTTTGTTATCCTTCTTGTTTTTGATTTCCAATAAATTGATTATCGTTTCTGAAACTTAACTGGGTGATGCTGCCTGTGAGCGCAGTTTGCATGAGACTGCATTTGGTCTTTTCAGTAGAGCGCTGATTGTGACAGATGGATGAGATGATGGCATATATTGTCCAGTTCAGGCCATAAGTTCAGGCCATAAGTTGACTTAAAGTGATAAATTCTGACATTTAGTAGTATTTAAATAATGTTGGGTCGTGGCATTCTATAGCCGTTGCTTACATAGAATAATTAAGACTGCGTTTAAAATGAATGTAAATGTATACCCGAGCTGTGGTCATACTTGTTAGATAAGTGGTAATTATAGACCTAATTGCTGGGCCCTGCAATATGGTCCATTTTTACCGCGCGACGCTATACTAAGTGCGGTATATGCCGTTGTCTTGTGTCTGTCCGTCTGTCTGTGTGTGTCTGTCACATTTCGGTATTGTATCAAAACGGATAAACGTAGAATCACACAAATAATGCCGCACGACAGATCTGGGACTCTAGTTTTCAAGTGAGATGTTTTGTAGTTGCAGGATTTGTCATGTGCAATAGCAGAGCTGCTTGTTGAAAGTATAATTTATCTATTAAGTTAGTTAAATGTTGGTAGTGTGTAGAGTTTCTAGCTTGTTGAGAAGAATACACTCATATGTTATGTTATGTTGCAGCTGTTCTGGTGTTTTAACCAGCTGGGTGTTTGCCAGAGTATTTATGCCTCTCGAAAGAACATTGGTGTGATTGTCAGACAAAGTAAGAAGCAGCTGCAGGAGTGGAAAAATGCTGAGGAGACAAGGGAATGTTGTGAGGAGGTATGTATCACAATTATACACTGTCTCTCAAAAAACGACTGGTGTAGCATACTATAACTACAACGCACTGGTAATGAGTTGCTGGCATGGTTATTCATATGGACAGGGGCGCCAATTTACATTGGGGGGACAAGATCACTCTCAGCAACTGAGGTGCTTGTGACCTGGTGCACATTCCAAGGGTAAACTGCTATGGAGACATTGTTTTGGAGACTTGCATGCCAAATCATCCATTTTGTGCATACACAAGTGAAATTTTTTTTTCAAATATTGATTACCAAAATAATTAATTGCATCTGATGTCATCATCTGGCATAAGCAGCTCGTCGTGACAGCTTGCCATTGCATTGGCCGATCTTCACAGACTTCACAGAGGTCCCTGTCCCTCCTTCCTAACATGTCAGATGCCAGCATTGATAAATAAGGTCAGAATGTAGTCAAGTGTTAAGAGGTGTCGTCTTTGAACCAGACAGTAACCTTTGGCTACTTTGTATAACATTAGATTCAGAGAAGTGTCAGGATTAAACAGCTTCAATAATTTTTAAAATCAGACCACTGGTTGCGGAGATATTGAACATTGTCTAGTGAGGTATTTTATTTTGAGCCACCCCGTAGTTTTAATTTGTTTTTGTTTTCACTGAAGCAATCGACATGATTTTGGCTATTTCCACCCAAGCCGAGTTTTGGCTTAGGTACTATAGGCAGACAAGGCATGTGACTAGGCTATACAAGCAAGCAATTGGATAGCAATAGCGAATGCACACAACAGAGTAAAACTAACGTGCCCACATACTGTAAATATAAGCAGCCTAGTCAGTCTCACCATCAGACATAGTGTGAGTAAACACAGTTTGGCAGGAACCAGGCAACTAATGTTACTTTGGCACATTGGGCAGTACACTGAATAGATTTCAATTGCCAATTATAGCATTTTATAGTTGAGAACTGATTCACTCAATTCATTTCCGTTATTCTCTGTGATGGCCCAGTTTGTTATGTTTCTGGTTATGAAATGGTTCTTTATTGTTGCAGAGAGCAAGGATGTCAGATGACTCAGAGGTAATATGTGCCATGGAAACACAAATGGCTGATGGTGATTCACATGCAGCAGAGTTTAATGATATGGCTCTACTGGATACAGCATCTGATGATCGTAGCATGCGTGAATTTATTGAACCAGTGGTTGAAGTGGTCGAAACCAAGCTGGAAGACTTGCTGGATGTTAAAAAGGAACCTTCTGATGAATATGATGCTGTGTATCTGCCTTTTTCTGTGAAAGTATGTCTTCGATGTGTTTTTGCTTTGACAGTAGTGAAATGCAACATGGGTATTTGACCGAAAAGCAAGCAGATGGAATTGCATATTAGCTTTTGCGTGCGATACTGCACTCTAAAGTTTCGGTAATGCTGGATCATTAATTTGCATATAGTTGATAACTGTTTTTATATTGAGTAGTGTATGAGAACTGAGAAGCTCTGTTGTTGCAAAGGGACCACGTGACGCACTTGTGACCAGAAATCTTGCAGCTACAGAATATCTCAGTTGACAAAGATGGCAGTCAACGAATGATAGTTTCAAACAGCAAAAGTGACCTTCAAACTCACTCAAGTTTATTGGGAGTTATGCCATTTGATAGGCCATATATGATTTCCTAATAGTCTCCCATTGTAACTATGTCTCTATCTTGCATTGTTTCGAAAATTTATCACTTATTTCCCTAAATTGAAAGATGTCACTTGACTGTGACCACGCCCACTTAAAGGACAATTTGTCATCCCAATGCTAATGCGTAAAATGAACCAGTGTACAAAATTTAAAGTCTATAGCTCCAGCCATCCAGAGATTTCGGGGGGCTAAAAATGTAAATGGGTCACATGACCATAGCCATGCTCCTTTTGGGAGTGATTTTTCATTTATTTTGTAAGACTTGATATAACCTACTTGTGTACAAAATTTGACAGCTCTAGCACCAGCCATTTCTGATATATGAATGGGGTTTCCGAAATTTAAAGTGAGTCATGTGACATAACCACACCTCTTTCAGGGACGGTTTGTAATGACACAAGCTATGTGACAGGATAGCCCAGTGACTCTAGTTTTCTGATGCTAAATAAATCAGTGAATTTCTTACATGGTCATCCCAAACCAGGGTGACAAATGCAGATGTGGTAAGTTACAATAAGCAACTTTTGACAAATCCATTATAACTCAAAAACAGTACAAGACAGACATATAGTTTCTATTAAAGTTCAATAGGAAGTCATATGCACTCTATCAAATGGTTATGTTGCCGATAATCTTGGGTGAACTCTAACCCCCAAAAGCACCTTATTTCTACATTTTACATTACCTTTCATATCTTTGTAGTGGATGAACACAGAGACTTCAAATTTGGCACACAAGTTGAATGTAGCAATTCCCAGCCAACAAATGACAAACTATGGTTCCCATACAATGCTGCCTGCTATGGATTTAGGCTGCGATGCTTATGAGGAATCATAGGAATATAACTGTGCATTAATAGCTACGAGCCTACAGTTTATCGTGCAATGTGTCAAAAATGTTTTTTTTAATCCTAATGGTGAATGTGCGATTTTATGCAAACCGTGCAGGCACGGTTTTGGCCCTTTTCACATTGTACAGCACCCGTAACCCCCAGTCATAGCATTTATGACTGAGGCTTTACCTCTGCAGGTAGCCTGTGCTGCACAGAGGCGCTGGCTTGGCATTTTGAGATAGGGTGATGGAACAGTGCTGACATCTAGAGACACTGCTGACACAGCAGCTCATGCAGCTAAGTGTCACTGCATGTGGGCAGTCGTATGAAGCAGCTGTCTCACGTTGCTGAACTTACTGTCCAGGCGTGCGTGTGCCTCACTACCGTGGAGTGTAGTGAACTTCGTTTAGCATGGGTGAAATTTGGCTCTTACAGGATTGCATGAGCTGTGAGCACAGGCACAGCACAGGCCTGTTATGTGCATTGCGGGCTGCAATTAGCTACGTCCTGCAACAGCTACGCTCAGCCCTTGCCAGCAGATGGGTTGTCAAGCCAGTCCCAGCTGTCGTTTGAACTTTGTCTTTGACATTGACACTAACGGCAGCAACAGCCATTGAAGCTGTTCACAGCCACACCGGATCTCTTGAAATTAGTCTTCAAAATGAGTTATGGAGGTCCAATTTAACGTCTAGCTAATACTTAGTATAAGCGAGTATTCACTACTGTAAAATGAGATTCATCATTGGTATTGTTTATCCTGTGTATCAGTCTGAAGTGCCCGGTTATGTCGAGTCAGCAGAAGGTTACATTCATTCCACAGTGTCAGCAACTGACCGTTGTATGAATCCTGTCGTTATGGAGGAATTGGACTTGACTTGGTAAATTAATATTTTCCATGATGTCATTATTCTCCTAAGCTTAAGTGATTTGTGGTTATGATGATGATATTCGTTTATTATAAATCTGGCATGACGCAGCTGTAAAAGAATGTAGCACAGTAAAATAATGCAAGTATTACGAATTAAACTGAATATGTCAGTCTTACAAAGTCTCATACTGATATCAATACATATCCTTGTAGAGAAGCCTGTAGATGAAATTTTCTTCATCTAATCACAATTTTCCACTTAATCTAAAGTTATGTTTATGTGGTCTGAGAGAGTAACTGTAGTCAGAGCAGTGTGTTGGTAGTAGTTGATGCAAGACATGGTGTTGATTAACCAGAATCCTCTCAAATAGCTTATCATCCATGTCTGAAACGAGACCTCCAATGCTTTCAGGACAGAAACAGCGGATCCAGTGTCAAATGTAACCTGCCACTCTCTGTCGATCATCAGCACTAGTTAGTACCACTGGGCACTGCAAGCATATAACAGCCTGGTAATAACGACTGGCTTAACTCTTTCGCTGTCGGAGGCAACTGTAGTCGACCACATTCCCTGGCTGCCGTTGGCGACTATAGGCGTCGTATTTACGTAACAGATGTGGACGGAACTTAGTTTCTCGTGGCACTGGCAGCCAGAAACCAAGTCCCGCCCACATATATTGCATAAATACGGCGCCTATAGTTGCCAACGGCAGCCATGGAATGTGGACGACTATAGTTGCCTCCGGCAGTGATAGAGTTAAACTTGAGATCATGAGACTGACACAGTGAACGTGGTATTGCTGACATGGCTATTTTTTTTTATTTGAATAATTTTTGTCATGCGGTACTATGCAAACATGATATATTCTATTATTTGTCAATAAATGGCTAAATATATCGTGAGACAGACAATGCTGCATGATAGGCCAGGGACTTCTCTTTTCTGTTGCCAGAGATCTAGATGAACTTTCAGTGGGGTTACCCGAAATGTGGGTTCCAAATGCACATTGTGTATAAAAATGTGATTTGTTGCTGAGAAGCGACAAATAGAGAAGAGGACAGATAGCGTATCGTTGCTTTACTCTTTTTCCACTGTAAGTTATGCAGAGGTTGTGTGCACTTGCATCACAATTTAACACATGGAGTATACAGAAAGATAATGAAATAGCACTTAAGTGGGCTGAAATAAAAAATAATTAGATGAATTTCTTAAATTAACAGATCAAGTCTCGCATAGAAAATTAAAAACAGTTTGAGCAACACTGCAGTATGCAAAGTTCTCACAACAACACAGCCTTTGTATGTGCATAACCCCATCGCTATTTAGCATCCTTGCAGCACTCGCTGTTTACCTGTTCTCGCTCCCAGCTACATCATTTTCGTTACAAATAACTGATTGTCTGCTTTAATATGCTTCACTTTGTCTCTGGAGTCAGCTTCCTGTCTCACTCTATCAGCCTAATCATAGTCTCTCCACTTTGGACTGTCCTCTTTCTACATCCATTATCTCATATTTTCCTCAGTCAGTTTTGTACTCTTGTTGTCGATAACTCACCCACTCTTTCACTGCCAACATGTTCTCAAATCCTTCAATGATATATTCTTCTCTACAGGACTATTTTCACAGAGATTCTTGACCATTAGTGTTTTTTTTCTGTGGCTTTTTGTTTTCGAGTTTTTTATTTGTTTTTTTGTTTACAGTGTACTGCACTGGATTAAGCTGACTTATGCCAGATTTGAGAGCACCATAAATATCATAGCATTCAGAGTGTATGAAGATTTTGAATGTTTGAAGTCACGTAACCTAGAAAATTTGATATTTATAATAGAATATTTAACGTGTTTTGTGCTCAGATTTTGTACAAAAGTGGCCCTAGCTTGAATTCCATAAAAGGCGTGGTTTATGACATGCAGAAGGCAAATTTTCATAGTTAATTTCAATGCTTTGAGTTCTCTTCAGTGATCTGACGTTGAGACTGAATAGGCCTACAACTTGTCAGAAAACTCTGCTCCACTGATCATCAAAGTCATTTCCGTAGTCACCAGAGTAACTACAGAAATGAAGGCCAGTTAAGTAAAACGATGTAGTGATAGTAACAGCAGTGGCATTAGTAGTAGATGAATACCTTTTGTAGGCCTAGTTGTTCTTATACTGCAGCTAGTACAGCATGTGTGTTTACTGTGTAGCATGAAAGAAGAAAGTACTGACTCCATTAGCACAGGTACAGATACTTATTGTAATTCATAACTCTTGCAGACTGAAAGCTTTCTGCAGTGTGCAGAACTGTTGCAGTTGCAGATGTTAGCAATTGCATTGTTGCTGGATTTTTTTAATGTATGTTTTTGAGATGCTGTCCTCTGTGTGCTTTTTAATTGAACTCTAAATGCTCATTGTGCATGCTAGCAGTACCCAGTAGCAGTTGGTCAGTGGTGCCTGTGACTTTGTCTGTCTGTCTGCACTCTTAAATCAGCGAAATTTGCGTTATCTACAAAGTCGTCGCACGTTCACTAATTACAGTGTCCCATGAGTGAGGACATTTTTGCTGTAGCAAACTGTGTGTTGATTCTTTATTGTCAGTCGGCAGCTGCCATTCTCTGTGCACGGCTGCCAAGTTTATGTGCATCACCCGTGGATCTCAAATAAAGACTTGTGTTTGTTAGGTTCATCCAACTGGCAGTCAAGTGAGAACACGCATGAAGATCATGCATACAGCATACCTGGCAAGAGCAACAGACTTCTGCAGACGTTAGACAGCATAACACGGTTTCCGTACAGGAGTGATCGTGAAGCAGTTGATTCAAGCAATCGCGGTGGTGCTGCTGAGGATTGTGACTTTCATGCATGTTTAGATTTCAAGCCAGCTGCTGATCTGCCAATGCCCATTGCATCGACCAGTACGACTGTTACAAGAAGTAAATCGCACGTCGTAAATTCGATTTATGACACTGCAGTTTATGACACTGATCTGAATTTTAAATGTGAATTCTGTGACAAGAAGTTTGCATATTACAAACGCTTAGAAAGTCACCTGCACACTCACTCAGATGATCGGCCATTTCCTTGTGCAGTTTGTAACAAGAAGTTTAAAGAAAAATATACTTTATCGAAGCATGAACGAACTCATACAGGAGTACGACCTTTTGTGTGTGAGGTTTGTGGAAAGGGTTTTCCACGCAAAGCGCATTTGCAGGACCATTTGCAAATTCACTCCAGCAAACACATGTATTGTTGTAATGTTTGTAGCAAGACTTTTAAAACCTCGTGTAGTTTAAAAGTTCACATGTACAGGCACACAGAGCGATCTTTCAGTTGTGTATGCTGTGATAAGAAGTTTGCTGATAAAGCTGCTTTGAAGAATCATATGCTCCTCCATACTGGAGAACGGCCATTTGACTGTAAAGTTTGTAGCAAAAAGTTTACAACTAGGACATGGTTGAAATCTCACATGCGTGTTCACACAGGTGAAAAACCTTTTTGCTGTGAAGTTTGCGGAAAGAAGTTTGCGCAGTCAAGTCAATTGACATCTCACATGCGCAGTCACACAGGAGAACGGCCTTTTTGCTGTGAAGTTTGTGGTAAGAAGTTTGCTCAAACAGGTCAGTTAACGAGACATATGCGCCTTCACACTGGTGAGCAGCCTTTTGAATGTGCAGATTGTAAGGAGAGATTTTCACGCCTAGATCGACTGAAGGTGCACATGAGTAGTCATACTGGAGAATGATCTGTGAGCTATTAAATGAATGTATGTGGCTTCACACACTTGTCATCCTTGTACATGTGCCAGTTGTGATAAAAGGTCAGGCATTCTTAGGGCTTCATAAAGAATATATGAATTTGCATTTAGTATTTGAAGTTCATGATATTAGATGTAGACTTGAGGAGACCTTGATGGTTTACAGTTGTTTTAGAGAAAACCATTTCCTTGTGAATTTGGCGATAATTAACTTAGTTACTTATATACACAGATGCATATGTATGCCCAGTTGCATGTGCAGTTACAATAATAACTGACATTTGTGCTGTAATATGCTTTGCCCATTTTTATGTGCTATTTGCATTTCGCTCTGCAAAACTGAGAATTAATTCATATACCTAGCACGAACTTAAATTAGTTGCTGGTTGATCAGTTTGCTTGTTTTGTGAATTTGCTGAGCTGTCATACTGATTCAATGACTGTTTGAAGTTTGCAAATCGTTTTGTAAAGCCATTAGAAATTGATTTTGTTTTTGCAAGACGTCACAACTGGATGTTTCACTTGTAATTATGCTCTCGTGTATGTCAAAGCTTGCAATTAAATGCTAAGAAACTGTCATATGTAATTTAAGGATGTATGAAAATTGTAGCTGGTTGTTTCAGTACTTTACAGAACAGTACAGGGCATGTTGACTGGTACATTGCATGTCGTTTGTGGAAGATTGCAGTTATATCAGATGGCATATAACTGTACGTGCTGCTTCTTTTCAACATAATTTGCTGACGTGTTTAGTACTAAAGTTTCTGTATAGGTATGTTGCCTTTGCAGATATTAATAATAATATGATACTATATATGCAACAAGTGTGCTCATACGGTGACATCAGCCAGCTTAATCTACCATATGGAACCAGAAAATTAAAAAGAAATAATGAAAGAAAAGAAAGTAAAAACAAAAACAGGATATGCTCGGAAGAAATCGTTAACAGTAAAAATACATAAATATTTAAAAAAAAACATTATTTATCTATAATGTTCACTACGATAGATCACAACTGAAATATCATAAAAGGTGATATTACCCACCACCACATCGCCTAAATATCAATGTGATGCGCAGTAATGTCACCTTTTATGATATTTACAGTTTTTGATCCATTGCTGCTAACATTATGGATTAACGGTTCTTTTTTATATTTATATTTGTTGTTTTATTGCCAATTTCAATACTATATATAGCACTCAGGCTAGAGAGCAGGGGCGGTTCTAGCACCTCCACTTTGGGGGGCAGGGATCTCCGAAGGGGAGCCGGTCACAGGAAAATTTTGTCAGTCATACATGTATGTACATATTTATGGTAAAAACTTTCCAGTTTACAACCAAGTGTAAGATCGACTGCTGGGTCATAGCTCTAAGACAGCAAAAATCAAAATATTTTTAAGATGGCTGTGGTCCGCAATCTTGGATTTTCAGATTATTAAATTTTTTGGTCGCCGATCGAGTTGGAACAACTAATGTGCATCGCCATACAAATTTCATCAAAATTGATCAAATCATTGCTGAGATATCACATTTAAGAATTGTCAAATTGGTGGCACTCAGCCATATTGGATTTAAAAAAAAAAATTAAAAATTATTAACTGATGCACTGTAACATTTAAATCTGTCAATCACCAGATTTAAATGTAAAACCCAAAATATTGGCTGTTTTATTGTTAAATT
>Ga0209366_1000217_pt1 | contig 13369 bp, 9 predicted proteins | sample WorMetmaBAHAMAS2_FD_187391 | JGI IMG/M metagenome (GOLD analysis project Ga0209366, IMG submission 187391) | Marine gutless worms symbiont microbial communities from Max Planck institute for Marine Microbiology, Germany - Inanidrilus... | ecosystem: Host-associated > Annelida > Digestive system >...
TTGCTAAGCTGAGTGGTTCGTGGGCTAGGAGAACGAGCAAATCGGTGAAACAATGTTATCGGTAACTGCATCTCGTCACTCAGTGAGGAAGCCGATGCTTCATCTGACAACCGAGGTGCTGATGCCGATCTGCTCTTCGCATCTGGATCGTCAGATAACAATCTCCACGGCACAGAGAACTCAGGTAACAGACATAAGTCGGATGGACTCTCAAATGCAGGTACTGCCTTCTGAGAAGTCACGCCAGTCTGCATAAGCATTCTCCTATAACGCTGCTTATTCTTAAGATCTATAGGCACAGTCTGAAAGGTGGTGGTGTCTGGACACATGGTTCCATTAAGTCCCAGATTATCCTTCAAACTACTACGCCTAGCCGAGGTCAACAATCGACCTGAAGCACTCGACACAGTTCTTGTCATCGTCGGATGCATCTGCTCTTGCAAGCCGTCACCAACTTCATTCAAATGACCTTCGCTAAGGGACAGATGCATTGACAGTTGTGACACGGACTGCTGCTGTGCTTCAATGAAATACATCAGCTGTACTTTCCGCACATCCAACTTCTCAACAAAAGAATTCTGTGCGGTGAGTTTTTCAAGCCTTGCCTCGTCCTCCTGCTTGTACAGTTCCTCCTTCGAACGGAGGTCTTCTTCGGCCTTTTTCAGCTCGGCCATTTGTTCTGAATAGTTCTCCTCTATCACTTTCTGCTGAATTTCAATATCATTTGCTAGAATCTGTGAAGTGTCATTTCCACCGTAACTCCTCTCTGAGTCATTGGAAAATCCTAATTCTGTACCCATAGAGGCGAACGACAAGCCTACAACACATACAAGGAATCTTAGAATTTACAGACTTTAAATCTGCAAGAAGAACAACATCTAGTATTTTATACAGTATATTTGTTATCACAATCAACATTACTGTCTACAGTAGCACCCTCCAGGCACAGGAAATTTTGCGATATTATCCTAACTTTTCAAGTAATTCGTTCTCAGTGGACGGCCTTGCAGAGTAACTTACTTTTTGCAGTAGATAAAAAAATTCCTTTTAAATATTTGCAAAAACATCAAACTACTCTTCCTTACAAGAGAGACAAATATTCAGAATAATGTAAAATCTCCATATTACGGGTTACCTAGTTTGCTGGTCACAGTAACTGCAGAATTTAAATTTCAAAAGGCACTATATTCATTATTGTAACTTGTTCTCTGGTATTTCAATGACTTTTCTGTGATTTCTGTAACTTATCAGGATGAGCTCTGTCCTATTCCCCGACTTTTTCATATTTTCAAGAATTTACAGACTGAGGTAAAAAAACAGTAAAACAAATGGTGAAATCATAGCATGGTTCCAATCATTCAATTCTGGTAAGTTCTGATTGCTAAGTACCAAACAACTGATACAGACCCATGGTCTGCTGTTCTTCAAGCAGCCTCTGTCTCTGGTGATCTATCTCCTGCCATGCCGTATTCCATTCTGCTTCGTGTTCTGCCTTCAGCTGGTCAAGATGATTCTGCTCGGCCGCGATCTCGGCCAGATGTGATTCGTGAAGTCGGTAAAGCTCTTCTTCTCTCTCCATCACAAGTTCGGTGGCTTTCTGCTGCTCGGCAATAAGCCATTCCAGTTCTTTTCTGTAAACATTCAAATCACCCGACTCTCGTACAAAATGTATTGTGCTTACAGATTTCAAACCTTTCACATTATTTGTATGCAAACGATTATTCTTGTTGTAACTGACTTCATTCATGTTTGACTGACCAGATATTCCACTGTTGTTAAAGCTAATATGAAATTTTGCAAAATTGCAAAAATTACCCTAACTGAAAATAAGTGACTAGAAATTTCCTAGTAAAAGACAACAACTTGCCAAAATTACTAAGACAGTTCAGCGTATCCCCATGATGCATAAATTTGCCATAAACAAGTCAATGCTTAACTGCATGTTCACTTGAAAAAATCCAGCTTTTCAGTTTAAACTGCTATACCTGTTGCACCATATCAATTGTTTAAAAAAATTTGCAGGATAGATGCGTAAATACTCGCATAAAAATTCTAAAAGTTCGTGCTCAAATCCGTGCTAGTTTTGCTAAAATACATGATTTTTTTTCTAGTAGACTGTTTTTTTATTGGCACACCATGTAGGTATTCAATCAGCCATCCAGTCAACTGCTAACTTCCAGCAGGGTGGAAATCAGTACTTGTCAAGATGTAGCGATGCTCAGCAGCTGAGAAATAAAACAAGTATGAGTCCATCCACTTGTGGATTAAAAGTGTGGATGGCAGGTAAAACTTGTATGATCCATCATTAACAAATGCCATACCTGAATTCCTTAGAAATGAGCATCACACATAAATTGCTACATAAGTCTATATCGGTTGCCTATTTTACATTTTGCGGCCACCCCAGCCAAATAGAAAACACCGCATCTGACACTAACAAACTCCCTAGTGACATACGGCTGTTGATGGTGGAAGTACTGTATGACTGAATATGGCAATACAGCTAACAGAGTGGACGTGTACGAGTATACCGATGTCATGCTCACCTAGCAGCAACAAGGTCCTTAGGTGTCGACGTATCAGCTCCATCTGTAATGTCAGTCAGCCGGTGAGGTTCGCTGTCCAACCTGGCCGCACAATCAAACACAGATGCCGATTAATGCCCTGTATTCTGCATCTACAGGGCTGAACATGCCCATATGTCGGGACTCTTGCTGCAGTATGGAATCAACATCGGCCAGATAACCCTCCTCAATCCCAATGCCACCAACAAGTTGCCTATATGGGTGACCGTAGAATCAAACTTAGGTCCACTTTGGTGCTAATCCATTGGCTCAGAAGAGCCATCCATGGCTGCTCCAATCAGAAACCCAGTCAGAAATTTCTATAGTGGTCTAAGTAGTAAATGTTGTGGCATGTCAGTGACCTTCGGTTTCATTGCCAATTTACAAATTAATAACTAAATAAACATATATAGCATGCTGCTGACTGACAGAAATTTGATAGCTTGCTTCAGTGTGCTAAAGTTATCGATAAAAATCTTTACAATTGCTGCTCTAGAGCAGTGCCTTTTACACAGAGAGGAACCAAACCCACATAGTTTTGATCTTATAATATCACTAGAGCTTAGCTATAGTCCACAGCTCGTGCCGCAACTGCTAAGCCCTCCCTCCCCCAGTAGCAACTCGCCACAGTGCCCGCTGCACAAATGGTGACGTGCATCGTTCTTTGTGTATATCGCTACATGCAGTCCACTGCAATTTAAGGCACTGCAGTGCCTGGGCAGCGACGTGAGACAGTTGCTTTATACGACCGATCACATGGAGCGACAGCTAACTGCATTACTTCTTGTGTCAGCAGTGTCTCTGGATGTGAGACCAGCTGCTGCAGCTGACCTCCATCACCATGTCTCGCCACGCCCAGCCGGTGCCTAGCTGTGTGTGCTGGCCAACCGACTCACCATCACAGAGTCTCACTTCTGATTACAATATGTAGGATATCGTATCACCTGCGGATGAGGTGATGTGCAAACAGTGACGCAGTGTCACTCGGCGACTCCATATCAACGCCACTCGACGTGTTGACAGAACTCAGACTACTGCAGCGAGACAGAGCGCCAGCTAACCGACTGCCATCACCACCCTGTGCCTTCATTCACACGCACATACTACATCAGTGAAACAATACTACGACCAGGGTGGTCGCCAGAAAATTCCACATTTCAGTTTTATGTGTTCCAGTTTTTGCGGTGTAAAACTACGCAATACGCCAGTGGACAATTATTTTTTGTAACTAGCAAAAACCAAATAACTAAAGTAAAGTAATCCTGTGATATCAGACTTAGGAATATAAGAACAACTGCACTTCTATTGTCGCACGAGTTTCGGCCATTGAGCGTTTTCTGTTGCAGACCCAATGGCCTGGAACTCACTGCCAGACACTCTACGTGATATATCACTTAGCGAAGACACTTTTAGGTGATCATAAAAGACATACTTGTTTGCATTGTACTAGAGCACGTTAGTGCTTTAGAGGCACTGTGTAAAGCGCTATATAAATTTTTTACTTACTTACTTACTCACCACAAAGCTGCTGTAACTCACGTTAATCATTCTGCACACCTGTAAGACCATCAATTTCTCTGTTACCACCGTCACCATTTCCATCACTCCTTCACTCACTCATTCCTGCCTTAAAACTCACATGTTCCACAGCTCTGTTCCACTACAAGCTGTTGGTTTCCCTCAGACTCAGAATGCTTTCATGGACTGGGACTTGAACTGTATTTTTTTCTGTGAAAAATGATTTTAGTTTTTAGTTCTTTTTGTTGTTTATTTTCTGTTGCTGTTTCAGAGCCTCTGTAAATCCAGCTCACAAAATACTATACAAATGTTAGTACTGATATTATTTATTTATTATTACTATTGACCATAATAATTATTAATAAGGTCCTTGTGGCATCAGTTTTAGTGTATACGGAAATCATTTATTACTGCATGATATCACACTGTAGGCACAGAGTATGAAAGACAAGTATTCGGTTTAATAGTAGATGTGCAATAGTATATTCACCAGTCAGGAACTGTTTTTATTGGTGCATCCTGTAGAATGTAAATGCTGCTAATGCTATACATGAATATAATTCTCACAAAAGTAAATATAAACATACCAGCTGCTTTTCTCGCAACTTGGCAGCTTCTTGAGGATTGTTAAAGCGAAATCGATGTGAATGACCAAGAAAGATAATGTCACCTGTAAAATCAGTCAAAATATACAAAACAAAAATTAAAATAAAAAACGTAAAATTAATTAAATTCACCCGATCTCAGCAAAACCTGGTTTTCCACAACTATAGAATATAGGCCTCAAGCATACAAATTATTAACACTAGCAAAACACAAAGTCAAGCATCCTGAATTATGTCAAATTCTATATTCTGCTAATAAATTTACCATCGTTATTTCCTGTGTACCATAACCCACAAAAGGCAAGACAGTAAAGTATCCTCAGTCAACGTTACTGCACACACAGCTACCCGAGATGCCACAGCATTCAGACTGAGAAACATTGATTTTTATTAGCACGAGCACACTTATGCTATGAGCATGACTTACATCTCTCTGTCTGTCTGTAACATTTGCGGACTGTGATTACATAGTGCAACAAAAAGCGTAAATAGCCACCTGACAGGATACGTCAGTGTCTTGGATACATGCTTGCCAAAGTCGACCTAGACCACTGAATCCTGTGATCCTAAATTCTAGCAAGCTCGAAGACCAGTAAGGTATGGAAAAATGTGGAGTTTTGCACTTCAGTGGCAATAATCTCAAATGTGCAAGCCATGCATCAGATAAATACAGAACACCGATAGGAAATTGTATTTGGCAAATCAAATAGTACAATCTGTGGGCATCTACAGCTACCGAAAGTGCCTGAAATTGTGTTTGGTATGCATCAAATTCAGCCTTGAATATTATATTCAATAACTTGCATGTCACACTAACTCATCATCTGCTGAACTTCTTGTTGCAAATCCTCCTGTACCTCTTCATATGTGCATTTAAAGCTGACATTATACAGCCCAATGGCAGAATTAATTCTAAAGTATTTACAGTGACATCTACTGATAAGTCATACCTTGACTGAGTTTCACAGGTGCCTCAATAAGATGACTGTTAACGGTCACAAAAGCATCTGCAGCTGGACAGAGAAAGACTTCACCGGATGAGTTTGTAAACGTACAGTGAGACGACAAAACATCTTGTCCTCGCAGAACTGCACATGAAAGCATCATCGACACAGTTTCTGGTATCTCCAAAGTTCACGCAAATCAACTGTGTACAACAGGCGTCGATTAGCACTCGGTTTAGTTTATCTACGTTTGCTCAGCGGCAGCACAGTTATCTTTTGCTACTACTTGCTAGGGAGTGACACTGTGGGGCCGAGCGGGCTATACACTAGGCTTTGCCACGCATTTCTAGTTTGAAAATACTTTCGCTTTCGTTAATCGTACAATGAAAATATGTGACAGATATATCAGAGCAAATATTCAGTTATCAATTTCAAACTATAGCACCCTCCTTTGTTTAGTAGTAAAAAAGAACAGTATTAGAGTTTCATGTACAACAAGCATGTAACAACAACAAAAAATAAAAATGACATCGTTACACACGAGTTAACAGCAACAATCATGTTCCAAAACCATTTACATTCTATAACTACCAGTACAGTATACTGATTGATGAAGATAAATACCAATGTCCATTTCTTCAGCATCATCTGTATCTTCTGCACCGACATGAGTATCACCATCCTTGCACACACAACGGTTCACAGTGACTACAACTCAGCACTCGTATTATCCAAGAGACTGGCTAGGAGTTGAGTTGAGCAAGGTTTAACGTCCCACCAAACACATTATAGGTCATATCGGGGAGGAAAAGCGTCGCCAAAATGACCATTTTGTGATGAGTGGGATGTTAAACCTTGACTCAACTCAACTCGTACAGTGACTACAACAATCTGCAGTGCACAATCTACTGATTTAGTGATCAGAACAATGCATCTAATGGACTGCATACAAAACTTAATCATTATCACAAACTCACATCATTCTAACCAAATGAAAATTCTACTGAACATGTAGAACTGGAAACTGAGCAGTAAAGAATGAAGAAATGAAATCAAATACACAGCAAATTGCAAGTCTGCCGAGTTACGTCAAAGTCCTAGAGACAAGTGGTCACTGGGATACAATGGCACAGCAGTGAAGTGAAAAATCACAAACCATAGAAGAAGAAAACATATTAATAATAATATAATAATAATATGATAATTTCTAACGTGCACGTAGTAAAGCGCTATGCATGAATCGGAGGTGCGCATATTAGCCAACTGAGGTCGCCGTTCAGATATCTTATTGGTTGTGTTTGCGTGATCGAATTTTGGTACGAAGGTCACCAGAGGACAAACACTTTGTAACACACGAGTGGCATGAAAGCTCCTTTATATATTGGCACATGCACGAAACTGGCTACTGAGTTACTTACCTACTTACTTACATCACGGCAGAGAGCAGAAAAAAACCTTGAGATGATAAAGTTTGACGCCGGTGCTGAGTATGTCGTCATCCATACAGATGAGATGCGGCAGGTGAGAACCAACAAACACGCCAGTTGAGTTACGTCGATGCAGCGACGTTATACTCAAGTCTGGATCCTGCAATGCATGCAAGCATTTTGCAGCTGCTACGGCCTTATTACTGGCAATGCAAACGTGCAAACTCTTCATCTACATCAAACGTTATGAAATTTATGAAACTGATTCTAGGCTGCGACAAATGTAAGCAAGGAAGCACGGTGTCACAAGGGGTACAACAATAAACCAGCAATCTAGATGTTGCTGATTGATCCTCAGCTATTCCACAGTCCTGCAGCAAAGTCATTCATATATATGTATCTCAATTCACCAAGCACTATAAATAGATGCGTAACACATCCCAAGTTTGAAAGCTGACACTGGGCCCCGCAGAAACTAATGGCAGTCTATCATGTCTAAAATAAGGTTATCAGGTTAGGATAAGCTAACCAGAGATCAGCATTAGCCACTATGGTTCTTGAATGACTATGAGAGTATTTTTTTTTAAATTTATGCAGCATTTACATGTAACAGCAACCAATAGTAACAGCCATCCAACCTCCATTAACTGTTGCTGATCGTTCCATCGTTCAAGAAATGACTTGGTTAACTTGCTTGCCTACACACAGTTACATTCAGCATGCAGACTGATAATCAAACAGGTAAGCCTCTTGATTTGGATGCGTACAAGAGAAGTAACGACATAAAAAAAACTGCTATTTATGCATTTTCCGCAAATCGCTTACATCTACAACAAATCGAGACAAATTAACAAAACAGTGAATTTCTCAAACTTGTTTTCGTCGCCACAGTTGAGCAAAACGGTGTAAAATTAGGTATAATATTACTAATTATTACTTCCATTTAACAGCCATTTTTTCAGGTAAATCTTGGTAAGCCACTCCCCTTGGTTCCTCAACTTCCATCTGATCAATGCAGAACGAAACTTATGGGATTACTGGAATGGGGTTATACAGGCCAGATGTCCATTGTGTCTGTCACCCAATCATCAGCGTCAAAACACTGAAAGGAACAAAAAAACACTAACTCTAACCAGTAGCATGACCTCACCTTTTCATCATCCACCACTGTGCTGTAAAAAATATACATATATCTACAGATAGATATTTTGTGGCGAGTTTTCCATATTTTAACGGAACCGGTGCCGTATACGTTTGTATTCATAAATCAACGGAATAATGAAGCCAAAATATCCGTGGATATACAGATATTTTTTACAGTGCACAATACTAACAGTTTCAATCAGTACAGACAGCAACAATTTCCAAAATATATCAGATGCTGGCTAGAACAAAACACACCTGTATTTCACTCTCTTCCAGCCTTTCTGCTATCACCGACGGTGTTTCTGATACTGGCTTTATTGAGCCATCCTATGCAACGTCAGTGAATATACACATACACAGATGCAATGCACTAGTAGTAGCAGTAATAGATTTGTTATGAAGCTCGTACACAAAGTATACATCACAAGAAAACTAAGGATTAACTAGTACATAACAAATCAGCTAAGATTTAGCACTGATTGTAAAAGACTGTTGTCACCTTATCTCAACTGCTGTACTTGTAGTTACCCTTAACATTAAATTCAACTTCAAGTTTTTCAACTTGATGTGATCGCCATAGAATAAAATAAGATACCATAATGACAAAGCTTTAATCCACGAGAGAGTACTACACAGTAGACATGAGCATACCAAATAAATAGCTATGTGCACAATACTAAACAACTCACTAACAAAGATTTTTACAATAATGCCTCTGCCAAAACAAATGACTTCAGTGCTGCACTGAGAAGATATCTGAACAGGCAAGCTATGTTTTACCCAAGGATTTCACAAGGCAGTCTGTTGAAAGTTGTAGCCTAAGTGACCTTCTTTCCTCGAGTTCCTTCAGGATGGTTGGGGCAACCTTTGTCAATTTTAGGCCAGAAGCCTTTCCAATTCTGACTAATCAAATCAATCAGAAACAAATTTGTATAATGCCATATACCACAAGTGAATCAGAGGTGCTTTAACTGCTTCAACTGCTATTGCTACTGTATCAAAGAACTACATGGCTACTATCACTACTACTTTTTGCAGATATTTAACTGGTCTAGTCTTACGGAGTAACTTCTATGTCAGCCAAAACTGAACTTCGAATATTTCTGAAGCAGTTTTTTCAACCAGATGGATGTCCTTCTATTGCCGAACAAACAGCATCAGAGCATTGCATGGTCAACACAGAAAAATAAGCCAGATTAAAGAGAAAAATGAGCTAGATGAAAGAATGCCGAGAGTGTGAAAGGGCACAGAGCAAGAGACAACCTGTGACAGAAGCAGAGACTGGAGCCGATGTATCTCGGCACGAAGTTCACAGATAAGACGAGCAACGGGATCCTCGTTCACAACTGGTTTATTCACAATGTTCTTGGCACGCTGGGCATACAGCAGTGTGTTGATCGTCTCCGTGTAACACAGGCTCGATGGCGATATGGCTGTGTTTTGCACACAAAAAAAACGTGCACAGAAATCACAGACAGCAGCCATAAAGTAGTCTTTTACAATTCCAACAATCAGTTAAAACAAACGCAATAGTAAATACAAAGAAAATCGCTCACAGAGCTATTCAATATCAACTAAAACAGAATATGCAGCAAAGTTTTAAGTACAAAACCACGTGATAGTGAAATTCTACCAATGTTACCAATAACATTTCATCAATGTGCAAATGGAATTAATATGCTGGGTACTACAGTAGCATTGGTACAGTACAGTGGTCCTTGCGGTGGCGTTGCTGCTTCGGCCACTTTAAAAAATAACCTGTGATGATGATGATGATTGGAGAGCCTGCCTGTATAAAGAGTGCAGAATCCCACCATCAAGAGTTGACAAGTGGATCATGAAAGAATAAAGTCTACGAGTGATTTTCACGGTGGTGCTTTGAGACTCTCAGGTGGATGACAGAAATAACAGCTGGCCTGTAAAAAGCCTGCAACAGGCGAAACTGGACCAAATGGCAGTGACACTAAAAAGGACAGTTAAATAAACACTAAAATGCAGTATTTAACATATTAATACGTGTAGTTACGAAAAAGTAAAAAACTGGTTTACTAACAAAAGCACCAGCTTATTGTTACAGCATATGTGCACTTACAATGAACAACATTAACAATATAGAAGCAATGCCTGTGCTATCTATTTATCACTGACATTCAGCATTTGTTAGCAGCCTGGTCGTATTCACACACATGCACACGTATTGACATACTTGCGATCATGAGAGTCTTGGCGTTGCCTCCGAGACTGTCTCTGAGAAGCCACGTCAGCACGGAGTCGCGGTACGGGATGTACATGTGCCGCTGACGCCGCGAACTCCAGTCACCGCTGTAACGTTTACCGTCGACACTGCTGCCATATGACCACGAAGATGACTCCCACGACTGCATGATCGACCTTTGGGCTGGTTTATAAACACAGTGCACCTTGCAAAATTAAAAAAACTACGCCAATCACAGCTACTGGTAGCTACTGCACTATTGAGCTTGTAGGTTCAAATCACGGACAGTACTGACGAAAATTAAGAGCCAACCAAGTATGGCCAAAAAACAAATTGAATATGAAATAAGAAGAAGACGAAGTTTATAACCATCAGCAGCTTGCACAAGCATGTGAGATGATCTCAAGACCCAGTCCATGATGATGTGGACTCAAACGGCATTCCAGACAGTATGGGTACTTGAAACCATGTGGGACTGCTGGGCTGTAGAAACCACAGATACTGAGCCGACTGAAAGTGGGACAGTCATCTTGTTACTCACAGTGAACATGTTGTCTAAAGCTCTTTACGTACGATTGAAAAAAAAACAATCAAAAAGCTCCTAAAAATCCACAGATAACATCAGAATCCAGTCATCAGATACCAGCTAGAAGCCACGGATGCTGATAGATTGCAGAAGCCTTCATCCTTGGATTCAGAAAAACCACTGACTAACTAGAACTAGAAAGTCACTGACGTGAAAAATGGCCAAGCACTCTCACAAGCACATTTTAATGGTCAATTTTGCTTCACAGAGACACACAGTAAAATAACTCCTCAAACAGCGGAAAAACATACCAAGAGCTTGAATAACATTTCCGAGTGCAACCAGAGACCGGTTGATGTTGGCTCCCTCTTTTAGTCGGCCTCGACTGTACGAGTTGCTCGTCATGTCAGCACGTTCGCTAGCGATGCAAAGCCATGACCAAGATATTAGTCGAGCACATATCTATCTGCTTGTAAAATATACATCATAATTACTGAACGGCATGCATCACAGAAGTACAGTGACGTTATTAAGTCATGTCAGATAACCTTTTATATGTGTAGAGACTAAATATGCAACAACGTAATTACAGCAGCCGTTACAGCTGCAGAGAAAGATTGTTTCACCATCAACGACTGTTTAATCACTAGCACCATTGTCAGGCAGGCTGAATGGCAGGTTGGACTGGTAGTAATGGCACTGGCTGCATCAACAAAGTTAATCTACATCTAGCCCGGCTAGCAACTATACTGAGATGGGTGATCATTATTTGTGGGACTACAATCTTGGTATGTAACCACTAACTAGCCATTCAGGCCAACTTCTACCCTGAGCACGATGAAAAACAAATAGCAGCCGATGGGTACTGGCTGGGAAGGTAACTGTACTTTCACACTGGCAATATATAAGAGACTCCGTCATATACCTGCCTACAGGTGAGGTGAGCAACCTGCCAATGCTCCTGTAAGGGTATGGCACCCTTTACTTTTTTAATCGATATTAAATATAGTACACTAGAGATTTCTCTGACTCTTCTGTGCATGATGGTGCAACAATCTGGACAGTCAGCAGTGATTAGAAGGTTGCTGGTTCAACTTTCATGCAACCCTCAGAAAGACATTTATACAACTGCCCTTATGCCATAAATTCGCTTGTGAGATATGGTGCTAAATAAACGTGTTTATTTAATTTTCATTTCAGTTTGTTCAAAAATCGTGACTTCACTGCAATACTACTGTGAGACAGCACGATAAGCATTCAGGCTGAAGAATATATGCTACAGAGTCTTTAAACAGCAATCAGCTTAGTTGGGTAAATCCAGAAAACCGCTACATGTACTAGGCCTACTTCTAAGTTCCGTGTTCAGCGTGTTTTCTGTAAATCCGTTACCTTCCAGCGAGATCCACCAGGTTGATTTTGCTGACTGTTTCACTTGGATGAATCTCATCCAAAGTAGCCTTCAAACAGACGAACAAATGCTAGCGTAATATTTTATACTGAACTGCAGTTACTGCAGGAATAACTAACAATGGTAAAAGATTAGAAGAAAAGTAGTTTAAAAAATTGCAAAACTGGTTCTTTTTTAGTATACTTCAATACATAACTACAAATCTGATTTTAGTGAAAAATATACCATGCTTTCTAATTTCATTCATTTTCACTAGTCAAATAAACTAAATCTAATTCACTAATACTCATTTCTTCATTATTTATACGTTATTTTTGCAACTGTCATCTTTCTCATGAAAAGTTCAGCAACAATGAGATATAAATGAACGTTGTTTAGAAACACTTTTGTCATCAATTAAACTGACTCAGCTATCCTTGAATCTTTCTAGTTGCCAAAAAATTAAAGCTGATCGACCGCTTACGCGCGACACATTGAACGCCCACGATTACTGACAAACAGACAATGCCAAAGGACCGGTAATGGTCATTCGCAATTACCATTGGCTGAACTCGGCAAGCCGAGACTTAATATCGACCTGCTACGCACCACTGGTTCAAACAGGAGAGTGTAAACAAACACAATTTTTCACTGTTTGACCCTGACCTTTGACCTACTACCTTGACCTACAATCCCAGGCTAGCCAAGGTCAAGTTCAACCCTCATGCCAAAAATCAAGGTCAAAGGTTAAACGGCTGAAACAGGAGAGTGCCCACAGACAAACGGATGGACACACACACGGACGCTACCAAACGTATTATCTCCCCTGCTACGCGGTCGATAATGAGACGACCGAATTCAGCATTAGATTACAATATTCAAGAAATCCAATGTTTCGAAAATACAATTATAAAAATGCGTGGCAAAATCAGAATTGCGATATTGCAATCAGTTTCAGAATGGCAGTGCCACAAAGGAGATTGGCCAATTTTTCGACTTTAATTGGTTGCCATGGCAACGTCCCTTGACCAATGGCA
>Ga0209366_1000218_pt1 | contig 13298 bp, 3 predicted proteins | sample WorMetmaBAHAMAS2_FD_187391 | JGI IMG/M metagenome (GOLD analysis project Ga0209366, IMG submission 187391) | Marine gutless worms symbiont microbial communities from Max Planck institute for Marine Microbiology, Germany - Inanidrilus... | ecosystem: Host-associated > Annelida > Digestive system >...
GTCTGGGACAATTAAGGTTGTACAGGGGAAAGTACTTATTTTTTAGTTACTCAAATGCCGATATTACACAGCAACAGTGTACTATAAACTGAGGGTATTGTGCTGAAAATCAGTTTGATCCACTCATTCAGCCATTATGACAGAATGCTAGCCTGTGACGAACAGACGTGCTATAAATATGCATTGCATATGCGGCTCGCTGTAAAAAACATAATACAGCTACTTAGTATTTAGGCAATAATTCCAACACATCAGAATCTGTCCACCATTGTGCAAGGTCTAGATATTCATGACAAGAAAATCAACTGATATATTTCCAGAAGCCAGAAAGTTTTATTTTCACAGCATCATATGCAACCGCACGTCAGCTTTGTGCAGTCATGTTATGCCACAGAGAAGAGCTCCAAATTTTTCATGTATGAAACAGAATCTATCTGAATTCTACCTCCCTCCATTTTTCCGGAACACATAACACGACCAGTCTAATTACTGACGGAAGCACAAAACGATGACCCAAAGTTCCCAACCAACAACCTGGCTTCATCCTTAGTTCACGCTCCAGGTAGGGGCACTGCACTCCTTACACCAGTTCAGTGATTCCAGCTGAACATCCAAAGTCAACTGAAAACAATACTTTTTTTCAAGCAATTCCAACTGGTAGCATCACTGCAAACACTGGTGGCCTTGGTCGTGCAATGCAAGTGCTCATCAGCAGCGGCACACTGCTAACAAATAACAGTTTGCACGGACACAAATAATAAACAGTTGGTCAAAGTCAGATTATGTCTACAGACTCGTCTGTCTGAAGCTCAAGACAGAAACACCACCGAGTGAGGGGCAGTAACTACGAAATAAACAATGACACTGACGACCAAATTAATGGGATCGTTATGCACCAAACAATTAGTTTTAAAAGTTTACCATTAAGTCAATGCAGTGATACAACTATTGAAGGTGTAATGTATGCCACAAAGATGACAGACTGCTGCTTAGTCTACCACATGCAGCTAAGATGGAACTAGAAAAACCCTAATTCGAAGTCAAACCAACATTTGAGCACAAATAACTTGACAAGAAAGAAAACGGGAAAAATTGTATGACACCAAAATGCCTGCCGGAGTACAGAGCTGGCTGAGTGATGCAGCATTCCACAGTCCTGCATTCGTGCAAGTGGATTAGTGTCACAAATTGTTTCCTCTTGTAATTTTTCCTCCCTGTGATCTTGAACTGCAATCTATGACCTTGACCAACAAACTTGACTTAGACACGAAAGTTGAATTACAATGAAAAGTCGTTTCATTCAAAAGCTTCTGCGTGGACAGACAACATATAACTGATTGATTGCTCTAAATGGCCAAGAAAGTAATAACCAGTGTCTACAGCAGAAAGGACTTAAGCAACAAGCAGGACAAAAGAAAGATGGATAGTGTGAGAGAATAAGAAAAATTATATAAATCAGAAAAAAACTGATTAGGCTCATGCTACAAAAAAATGGACATAATAATAATTCATCATCAGTAATAAACCCAGACTGCATGATAACACCATTTCAGTGACCAGCGCACTGATCTGAGAGTAACAGCGCCGTCACATGTCAACATTCACACTTTATACAATTCACTGCTAAATAAAACAACAAAACAGATGTACAAGGTCCAAAATACAATGCTGAAAGAAGAAGCAGCGGAGGCAACAACCTCTGTGTGACAGGTTTTATATACAAACCCTTGCTAACATCAATGATAAAATGCACAGATAATTACAATTACAATGCTATGAACACTGTAACAACACTAGAAACTGTTTATCACTGTGCATAAAGGGATCAACAGTGCAGGATTCTAACTATACCAGCTATTCATGTATTTACACAGCTTCTGACGGCATACCAGAAACAGCAGATAGTGACACGGCAGCCACTGTTAAGACCACTCACGAATCTCTTGACTAATATCGCCAGCAGATCACACTGTCTGACAATCGGCCTCATGAACAGAAGAAGGGCACAATGCTCTCCGACTCGAACAGTTAAGAAAGAACTGCAAGACGAAGGTGGCAGCCATCCACGCAGCACTACATGGTCATCTGCTCGACGATCTGTGTCGGCTTTACCGGAACGTTCAGAGCATTTACAAGCTTCGCCGGCGGCTCCAACTTCTGTAGTTCGGACTTGAGATTCTGGATCGTTCGATCCAGTTTCGAACTCTTGCACGACTTGCTCCACTGTTCCACTTCCTACACGTATGCAGACAGCAGTTATTGGACCACTGCCGTCTGCGTAAAACTTGTACCACATCATATAACTATGACTTCAAGCAGCACAACAGCTGCGGCTTAGGTATGTAATGGCTTGCTGCCTGACGTTCTTGCATCGCCACTGCTTCAAGTGATGGCCGAAGATGTCACTCTTCAACCGCTGTTTAGATTTATACATCTGACTACTAACAGCGTGTCATTTCAATCTTTTGTTAAGTGAGAAATTCACATCACAGTTTATATGGCATCATTGCTGGCACCAGTCAAGGGATCTGTGAAGCAAAAGAGTGGATCCCTGCTCTCCTATTCAAAATTCCACTTTGATTATATTCACATACATAAAAAACTGAATTGTGTGTGGTCTCACAGCTACATCCCTTCAATATTTGGGGGAAGTTGGCATTATCAAGTTTAGCTATAAAATTATTACCATTACACAGTCTTAAAACGATAACGCCAAGTCTGTGTGTCATACCTGCAGAATGCGATCCTTCTTTAGATAGAAGTGTGCTTTGACGACATCTTCAAAACCCTGACTCGGATTCTGCAGCTGTCCTATCATAGCATGCTTGATTGTGTTGATACGGATGTCTGCACATCACCAACATAATTAACGCTCAGTCTTTTTAAAAAACCAGTTCCATTAATAAGGAAGTAGTAGTAGTAGAAATGAATATTATTAAGGTGGCATTATCGCATTGCTGCTGCAAGACCACCGTACAGTATTAACAGAAATGGTTTGTAGCAGCCATGGTGACATAACAGCATTGAGCGACAGGCGTGTAGATAAAGCACAGTTCATTGTCAGATCGCATCAGGAAACGACGACCGGAACAGAAAGGTCTTCAGTTATCGGCGGAAAACAGGAAAAGACGCGTTCCGAACGAGTTGTAGTAGGGCATTCCATGGTAACAAAGTACTGGGTAGCATCGTCAAAATCAATAACGAGTACTGAAATAAAATATTAAATGTGACTCATTTACAGCAATTGTTTTAACCACTATTCGCACCTTAACATTAACAGAATAAGATGAACACTGTTACTGCAAAGTGGGAATACCACAACACTGTGACATTTGTACAGGGTAGTCCAAATAAAAACGAGAAATGCTCTACTATCCTTTTGTTGGAATAAATAACATAAAATTGACACCTCAGTCAGTAAATAGTATAATCAGAAAACATTAAAGCGAATATATGAAACACACACTCAATATTCAATCAACTGTTAACAATGAATTCATCACATCACTGCCGCCATGTCTGTATACATTAAACTACAACCATCGACATGGTGAATACTAACATAAATCTATCAATCATCAAAAGAGACGTACACAGTGCAATAAGATGCAAGCAAATCAGATATACTCTGACTCGACAAAGGAACAGTTGACCAAACTTGGAGCAACTCTGAAAATAAAGGTCAGTGAAATAGACTGCATTGAGGATGTGAGTTAACTTGGGTGCCAGAAAAATACCGCACCGTGTATTAATGTTCTTATTTACATTAGTATTAGAGGCTTGGAGACGATGCGTTAAATAGATTTACGGTTTACATCACATTTTTACGTTACATCCGGCATCAAACAGATGCAAGCCAAAATAAATCACACACCAAGATTGTATTCAGCACTGTGCTTCTCGCCAGCTTCTGTACCAATTTCCTGCTCATAGCCAGGCTCGTTAAAGTACGGCTCCGGAACGAGAATAAGAGACTGTATAGAGACGAGCACCTGCAATATTTATCCACAGTTGAACTCAAACATTAGCAGCAGTATGGGCTGGACAGCCAACGTGCAATCTAACAGTATACTTGTTATTATTATTATTATTATTATTATTATTATTAAGTACATTTATATAGCACAAAATTGCGTAATGCGATTGTTATGATGAACTCAGACAGCTAAGTATACACAGTTGCCATTATTGATCACTCTCATAAAATGGTTAACATCAAGTATCATCTATGCAGTTAGTATAAAAGTGTTGATTTGGCAGTGTCCTGTAATCAAACTAGTAGATATAAAATAAGGTAGTGGATAGTAGAACGTATCAACGTGCTAGCATATGGACACAACTTTTTGGTGGTTAGGTATCTGAGGCAGTTGTGGCTCAAATGGTAGGAAAATCCAAATCTAGATATATCATGTGCATTAGGTGATCCAATTATGGGTGATGCCATTCAAATTTCACTATGACACCAGTATCCGGTGTCGCTAGGCTACTGCGCAGCACTGATTGCATGATGATAAGCTTAGTCATTTTGGTAGAACTCTGGGGTTTATGACAGACTGACACAGACGGGACAGGACAACAGCATACACTGCACCAGTACAGCATCATGCAGGTAAACTAGAATATCTAGCGGTATATGATCGCATCTCTATGAGTGTGCCAGTCGGTGAGCTGCAATCAACACTGGCGCGCACGACGGACTGTGATTGGTCGGCGATTGGGCCTGACACATTTTATTTTGTCACGGACAGAAATGTGACTACCTGAGTCTCACCTTGCAGCGTGCGAGAGGCGCGACTAAAAATAACAATTCTTGTTCACAGCCAGCCTGTAAATGTGTTACAAGATGTGTGATAAGCCAGCAGCAGTCAATAACAGAAACCTGTAATACAGTTGATGTGGTTTCGTTCCACTGTTCACCCTGCTGGCCATCCCAAGTACCCAGTAATGACAGGCACACTTTGCCACAGCTGTTTACACAAGCACACGCACACAATGCTACTAGAGTGCCATGCTATTTAGACGGTCATATGACTATACTGGATACTGCATTCGGTTAGTTTCATGCTCCAATATGACACACTGGGTACTAGTGTTTACTTCTGTGTTCTGATAACCAACTTTACTCCGGCCACTAAAGCCTCGATGGTGAGGCCAGATATCAAAAAGTTTCTGTATGCCACTACCAATGCTAGCACATATAATACTAAACACAGTGTCTTATCAACAATTCAGTGATAGTAATAACACAAACATTCTCCAGCTTTACATTGGTCCATTCAGTGTTCTGACGTGGTTGGGTGACAGGAAGAGCACCCAGCTAGTAAGACGTCATCAGCTATCCCCAAGGGTTGGAACAAGGACGGGAAATTGGCCAACAAAGATTGACTAGTAAAATGGTCGTTAAAACAGTGTACAGGTGTTCCAGGCTCACCTGGATTAGATGACGACTCCTCTGAATATTGCTGCAGCTATATATTTATGCAGTGAATATACAGTTCAATCTTTGCTGCAATCACTCCAGTGGTTACATATTATGATTTATTCTGGGGAACTTCTCCCAACCTACAGTAATGCTGAAATTACCTCCCTTCGTCCATTTGCTCACCCTAAATTCTGAACTGACTGTGAAACAGCTCAAAGCATTTGCTACATAGCCAATAGGTAGCTGCCTTGTCTACCACGTAAAACTAAGACAGAGATGAAAGAATGAATAACAAAAAATGGATTAGCACAAGAAATCCAGTCCAAGTCCTAGTCACAATGGAACCAGTGTCCTCAGTAAACAGGATCTGCAAACAATTAGAGTAAAAGAGAAATAGACAGCGAGATAGAATACAGCAGTAAGCCCAGAGCCTCCAATTCACTCACAAATTTTGGATTGTTTTACTTACTTGCTGTAGAAGACTGGCCAAAGAAAAACCGAGTATGTGCACATCTACAATTATCTACTCACGTCAGAAAGACGTCAGTAAAGGGGTGATGCCCCTTCTCTCGGAAGTCACTCAGGTGATAAAAGGGATAAGGTCCAATACTAACTTGTCCGACTGGCATCAGCAATGGCAAATTGCCAGTCAAATTTTCTATCAGTCCACGAAGGATTAAAATAAGGGTGCAAATAGCTAATTTACGATTACCTGGCCACTAACTGGCATGTGTGCGTGTTTGCGTGTGTAAAACAAAAATATCCAGATAATAACAAAAAATTATAATGATTTCGACGACAACATATGCATTTCTATCTCACTACTGAGTCACTAAGTTACTAGGCAATAAAAGAAACTACTCATAGAAGAAATATCGATTAATTAACTGCATACTTGTAAAGGTTTGGATTGAAGCGAACAGTACCACTGCCAGTTGTCTACAGAACCAATCAGTTCACATGTAGGCAAACAGCATACACAACAGATCAAGCAGGGGCTGCCTAGTTAGAGATCGCAGTATTGAAATCTGTTAGATATATCTCAACGTCAATGCAACATGGTAAAAACTGTTAACGGAGATTCAAATAAATTAGTCGGCATCATCGCAAATTTACAACAATGTCAGATCCAGGTAGTGTGGTATTAGTGATTTATACATGTAATATGACAGAAAAATCACTTTAAAGCTCAATGATAGTTACTTACAATTATACAGTTTAACAATTATATAACAAAAACGTCACAGCTTATCTATGTTGTATAAGTCGAAGCTCTAAAACAGCAAAAATAAAAAAATGCTAAAATATAATCACAAAATACACACTATACATTTAAATCTGCCAACTGCCAGATTTTAATGTACAGCATAGCGCATGTGTTTCGTGATTATAATTAAGCAATTTTTTTAATTTTTGCTGTTTTAGAGCTTTGGCTTATAAAACATAGATAAACTGTGATGAGTTTTTGCTATAAATTTTATCGAAATTGGTCTAACAGTTGCAGAGATATAGCAATTTTGCAATTTTTCCAGATGGCAGCCATCCACCATCTTGGATCTGTGGGGTGCATTTTGAGACCACTCACTAACAGTACTTGGTGATCTTCATCACTGGGAAAAACTGCAGTCCATTCAATAGTTTTTTGTATAATATGAAAGTTTGAATATTTCATGCATTTGGCTTTGAAAAGCCTATTCACGCCATCTAAATTAGAATTTTGGGGGATTTTACCCCTAAATGGGGAGCAGTATCAATATAACCCTCAAAAGGCACATCCTTGCATGAAAAGACCTCATATGACGTATAGATCATCAAAATCAGTCCATTAGTGCGACCTGTGCACGTGACTAAGAAACCAAAAAAGACACAGAATTTTTACAGCGATAAACTGGGTATTTGCCTAAACCATCCATAATGTCGGATTGCCATACGGTTTTGCATAGTGTGTGGTCTTCTGGTGGTATTTCTAAGTTTCAAGTTTGTCGAAATTGGCTCGGCAGTTAGTGAGATGTAAGGGGTCAAGATCCGGCCTATTGCATTACTTTGGCCGATGGCTTATACAGCCCTGTACTACCAAAGAGGCGTGAAATGTAATTACATGTATTAAAAACTTCATATAACATCAAATAACTACACCATGACAATTATGTGTGCTGCTGTGGCAAAGAGAAAAAGTCTGTCAGAGTATTAGAATGTATACAAAGATAAATGCAACAAAGTTTAATTCAAATATATCTGTTTATGATGACAATCAGAACTGGAATAAACAAACCTGTAGATTAACCAATGGTGGAATCTTCGGATAACCAGAAGGGAAAAATATATCGAACTGGAAACATCCACACGAGTATGGTGTGTCTTCAGGACTGGAATCACAACAAACGATAACTAGTTAATACATGATCGTACTCGAAAATGAAACACATAAACAGCTGTGGGTGTGTTACTGTGTATCTGTACATTTTCTGAATGTACATCCAACACCAGTTCATTGCACACTATTACCCGCAGAACCTGTAAACATATCTTAGAACATCAGTTAGGCAGAATGCAAGATGCAGCATTCTCATTCCGTCGTTAGTCACCCTCTCATCTAATAACCATCACCTCAGCACAGACTGCCATTTAGCCATTCTGCTACAATCAGATCGACCAAATAAATCAAGGAGCATGAAGTAAGAGACCTTAGGATGTGGTGTCCACATTCCAGTTGGGAGCTGTGAAAAAATATGTCTTCCCTAAGACCTTGGCTAGCCTGGGATTGTAGGTCATAGGTCGAAGGTCAAGGTTAAACAGTGTATTTGTTTGTGCTCTCCCATTTGAACCAGTGGTGCGGAGCAGGTCGATATTTTAGGACTAGGCTTGCCGAGTTCAGCCAGTGGTCTTCCCTAAGACCTGGAAAAGTTTAGTGTCACCTTTGTGAAACTAGTGCAATATTGTGAAAAGCTATTCTCAAAGTACGACTGCCTTTAAGCTTACAGCAGAGACCGTCTGTTTTCAGGATCACAACATAAGCAGCATACTGCAAGTAGACGCATAGAAATACTTTTATTACATTTTTATACTGCAGCAAATTACATTACAGCAATTCTTCATTAAATGCATTACATACCCAGTTATCAAGGCTTTCATCAGCGTTATTTTGTCCTCATCCTAAAACAAATTAAACATCAGCTCAGCAACTGCTGGATCGTCTAATCATGGCACAAATGTAAACATGCCTTTAAGTATACTCAGCAACTGTCCCATAACATAATCTCAACTTCAGTTTTTGTTTCATTTTATTTTCTAAGTCCAACATCCTAGCTCCAGGCATATGGCTCCTTCCATGGTAGATCAGGACCCCATCTAACACAAAGTAGGTGTCCTCTGTGGAACCCTCACACAAAGAACCAGCTCAAACATTTAGCCAGTGTCACATGCGGATACACAAAACACAATTCATAGCATAAGCCGAACTGTTAGCAATGCTAACAAGTCTCAGTTCATTGCATACTACTGATGTCGATGGACCTGCACGACATGCTATGTAACGTACAATTGCCAATCGCAATGTACTGGATGCTGAGTGCGATTAACAGGTGACAGTCGTTGGTCAACTGTTGTCAACAGCTAGCCACATCCACTGTCACCAGTCAACTGACTGTCACTTGTTTATCGAACTTGACAATGGTGGATGTGCCATGGCCAAATTTTCCAACTCCACTGGGTTGAAGTTCCAGACAAAAGTACTCTTATTTCTTGAGATACCAAAATTTCCTTATAATAAGTGTAGCATAGGTCGAGGAAAGCCTGTATGTCAAAAACTAGCTTGTCCGATGCAGGTGCAGCCATTTCCACACAATACAGGCTTGTAACAGACACACAGACAAAAGCCGATAGCTAATACTGTGCTAGCATAGCAATGCAAAAGTAAAAACTGTGCATAAAAATGAATTAAACTGGCATTCACCACATTCATACAAAGAGCAGCACAAATGTAATTTACGTAATATTTAACTAACTTTACATGCTTACAATTTGGCACGAAGATGAAAACACCACTCAGGAAAACTCCGGTGTCTTCTCCCTAATTGAAATGTTCTAGTTGCTGTTAGCAAAGCATGTGGCCAGTGAAACTTTATCACACAAAATGCTCCAGTTCTTAGCTGCAGACTGCCAGCCGACACAAGCTTACTGGTAGAATAGCCACAAAATGTTTGTATAGGTGATTATGTTACCAATTTATAAACCAACATAAAAATCCAATACACACCGTTCGAACAAATATTGCTGAACTAAGATTTAGCGGCAATGATACAGCCAGCGACGATAGCTCTTGTGCAATTCGAAAGACCTATTTCAATTACAAAGACATCGATATTTCATCAAACCACGTAAACAAAGTTCAAAATTAACACTGTGTAGCAAATATAATATTTTTATAAACTGACCTGATACAAAAATTGAAGACTGCATGTTGCCTGGTTAAGAAAACACATTTGCAGGCTCAGTGTGTGCTGTAATCATTAACAACAAAAATGACAGCCTGAAAAGTAATTATATTTTTACACGAGCCAACATAATTCACATAAACAAGCAATTATGACTAAGTAGCAATCGCTGTAAAGCCAAAAACCTGTGATTGTGAGAGAGGTTCTTGTTTTTTGAACAGCTTCATAAAATGATGACTATTTGGAACATCCACTATACATAAAAAACAAATACAAATCATACACTGCAAAACAAATATAAGGAAACATAAAATAAATGCAATATCGGCTAAGAAACAGTTCCTTATTCAAATGTCATCCTGACAAAAAATACACAACAGCCATACAGATACAATAGTTTTACTGATTCATACATCAGAGACAAGTAGGTAATTTCAACAACAATAGTTCTGTTAGCCGATAACCTCGCAATTACTGACCGTCGATAGCAACTGGTAGAAACTGCAGCTCCTCCATCACCATCTTGTACTTGGAATCGATATCCAACTACACATTGTCAACATCAAACACTCTTACAACTTTAAATGCTACAGTCACACATAAGCTGGTACACAGAGCCAAATAAGCTCAGAACTAACAACAAGGCAACTAGGGACAGCATACTTCACCCACAGAGCACCAGCAAGCCTGGCCCATCCATATACACCAGACATGCAGCTGGCATCTCTTGCCAGGCTGTCATACCATGACCTACTCAACTGAGGTATTCATCCATGCTTGACTGCTATGCTTTTCTCAGTCAGCTAGGGAAAACACGTGATGTCATCCACATAAATGAAAAAATGTAACATAACATATTGCACTGCTGTCAGAGAAGGACAGAGCTACAGCATCATTTCACACACACGGAACATCTGGTGAAATTTGCACATGGTTTCTGAGATATGCAAGTGGACAGAGAGACATACTTATTACAATACATGTACTTCACACCCCTGTTAGGGTGGGATGAACGAAAAAGTATGTTGGAAATAAATCAGAAATATTAACTTCTAATAAATAAACCAGTTTAGTGACTAAGCAAATTCTGGTTGGTACCTTTGGCTTCTCTTATCTACCTATTCCTGACATGTGCATCTTCAAAGACAGATCAAACCTCTTTCTTATCTTCTCTGACATCATGTGACTATGTTCACCTCAAACATCCCTTCTGTCTAATTTTACCTGCCTCATCATCATGCAGTGTTTGTTCCTATGAGTATTATCAATACATTCAACAACTCCAATAATTTCTTTCTCTTTCACTGCACATCAAACATCCCTGCGTTCACGCTCAACGCAAGTAACGGAAAATTGTTTTCCATGCATGTCAGACCTTGCTGTCAATGCAGAAGCACAGCCACTGAAAATCTTAACCAGCTTAAATGTCTATACACATTTATCTTATTATTGAAAAAAAAATTTTTTTGTTATTGCTATGATTAGTTTTAAAATTTGTGTATAAAACAAGGTAACAACGCAGCATGTTAGTAGACTTTGAAACCTCGTTTGACGTAATGCAGACGTCCATTGCTTCAGTCTGGACTTGTGTTTCGTCGCCGTTGACAGGTATTGTACAGATAGTGCTGGGAGACCTGTGTGGATCAATGTTCAGTCGCCGGAATGCCTCTGCACATTCAACAGTAAATATAACAGTTCACTTCCAATATCTGCAGGCCAGTCACATTACTGCAAGTGGATGAAGAAAATGCAGACACAAAAATTACCAATACCTAGCTAAAATGGACTGGTCATGAGTCTGCCAAAGGTCTTCCAGAAGATCTTCACATAATTAAAGCTGATCGACCGCTCTTTCAGAAGATCTTCACAGAATTAAAGCTGATCGACCGCTTACACACGACACGTTGAACACCCCCTGATTACTGAAAAAAAGACAATTCCAATGGACTGGTAATTGTCATTCGCAATTACCATTGGCTGAACTCGGCAAGCCGAGTCCGAATATCGACCTGCTCCGCACCACTGGTTCAAACGGGAGAGTGTAAACAAACACACTGTTTGACTTTGACCTTTGACCTACAATCTCAGGCTAGTCAAGGTCAAGGTTCGACCCTCGTGCCAAAAATCAAAGTCAAAGGTCAAATGGTTCAAACAGGAGAGCGCCCACAGACAAACAGACGGACACACACGGACGCTACCAAACGTATTATCTCCCCTGATATGCAGTTGATAATTACTTCACTGAATGCCTCACTTGATTCTTAACACAGTTAATGTACTAAAGTATGCATCTCAAAAACACTCAAGCACACAATTAAATTTTTCTAATTATACACTGTAGTTTAGCTTCCACAAATCAATAAGACTGACTTAGTGTTTTAATTCTGCATATTACACAGAGATGTTTCATACCTGACACATCTTTGAACAGAACTTGGAATTCCCTGTAATGCAGAAACATCTTATATTCTTATATTCCAATTACAGGATTTAACATTAAAGCTACATATTTTAGCTGCATAAACTTCTTATCAACTGCAGCTAAATATATCTTCATGCATATAAATTTACTGTAAATACACTTTTTTTCATTAAATACAATGCAGTCAGAAAAAGGCTATGCACCTCACTGACATACTGTGAGCAACTGGTAACAGAGATTAATAAAAAATCCCTTGATTTTCTATTGCCAGAATACAAGTTTCTGTAAAATGCTTAGCACAATATGACTGCTGACATTTTACTGACTAATCACTTTATTGGTCCACGTACAACAAGTGCTCTGCACAGTGTGTGTGTGTATGTCTGTGTCAGGACAATAACTCCTGAAGTGAACAGCCTTTAGACTAAATATCCGACATGTCGGTTATCTTGACACCACCTAGGTTAAGTTCAAAGGTCAAGGACAAAGTTCACAGCAGAATGTTGCTAGTGTGACCATGAGTGAGGGATTTCCAATGTGGTAATTCATTCACCATCACACACAGCTGGCAGTGACATCTGGTACAGTGTAAAATAAGCCAGGAATAAGCCATTAAATATAGTACACTGTATACTCTGCACTACTGTAGGATAGCTACTATAATAGGATATTAATGTACAACTAAATCTTCACCACTGTATGATAAGTTGCAAACCAGTCACCAAAGACAGGTAGTATCAGTCACACAAGAGCACTTTTGCGATAACTACAATGGTTGTCACTGCAAGGACAGTTCCTGATGATTTCCGGCCTCATTCTTCACTGCATCAATTGTCACTACCAACAGCTGTTATTAGATTGCCCAAAGTAATTTGGGAACAGGCTGCATCGCCAACAATGCCTCAGCCTACCCCACGCACCGCCCCAAACCGCAGCTTCGACAGTTCACGCACGTTCGCACAGCGACGCCACAAACTCCCCGTTGGTTACAATGAGGCACCCCACATTTTTCTCCCAAATT
>Ga0209366_1000219_pt1 | contig 13295 bp, 11 predicted proteins | sample WorMetmaBAHAMAS2_FD_187391 | JGI IMG/M metagenome (GOLD analysis project Ga0209366, IMG submission 187391) | Marine gutless worms symbiont microbial communities from Max Planck institute for Marine Microbiology, Germany - Inanidrilus... | ecosystem: Host-associated > Annelida > Digestive system...
TATATTAATGAGGTGCTCTTCCCTTGGTATTAAATCGCAAAAATGCTGGTTTCCAGCACTGGTCAGATGTTAGATTAGGTTTTTCTTACCTGGCATTTGTAGCAGAAGTTGCAGCAGTCAAATTGATGATGGTAACAGAGGTGACAATGGCGACATTACGACGAACACAACAACGTCAATAAAAATAGCCAATGCATTATAAGTGAAAAATTACAAAACAAAATGACGATAGCTCAGAACAGCCACATGTACTCGACGCCGTGAAGTCATTAACATTGTATGTAGACACTAGACAGAGTACTGATTGACAGTTGACGTGGCCAGCACCTGTGTAGGCAGAAGTTTTTGGACAAATGTTCAAATCTGGTTTGGGTTATTAGGGTAGGTCATTTGAGTTAGGTTTACGGTTATAGTTTTTAAGACTGCCTATTAACTGGAACTGGTTAACAGTGTAAAAAAGACCGGTTAACCATAGTCATTTTTTTCATGCGCCCACAATAGAACAACGTCATAGTGAGTGACGTCACTAAAACGCCCCGTCACTATGCCTTGCAGGCTAGCAATGCACATCTGTTGCATGTACTGGCGCTGCCATGCCGGTTCACATCTCATCCAGGGCAGCCATTAGTGAGCTTAGTCACGGCATCTCAGTCTGGCACACAGGTGAACTGCTGATCGTTTGGCCGAAAATCCAACCGTATGTGAACGGTGTAGGCAGTGACACATGATGTACGCCATCCTCAGAAAGTGAATTAGAGTGTGTGATGATGATTAATCTCACATTCATTTTGAGATCACTGAAGGGATGTTTCTATGGTAACCAATTAATTTGGGGGCTTTTTGCAAACGTCAAAATTGATTGCCTTCAGTCTTTGCTCAGGCATTCAAAAACGGAATGCAATATCTGCATAAGGCATTAACACTGGCAATATGCAGCTGCATCACATTTGGTAAACTTCTGTTTAGTAACCCATGAGATAATGTATTATTTAACGTTTTTTATTTGTGTATTTTTGTATGGTTATTTGGCGAAAATCAGCCTACAATCTCCATTCGTCACGCTAACATTTCCAAATGCTTTGGAAGTGTGTGTAAAGTGGCAATAGTACGTGTACATCATATATAAATTTGGTGGACTTCTATCCAGTACTTCTGCAGTTAATGTGGCTCAACTGTGTACAACAGGCATCGATCAGCACTTGGGTTTATTTATCTACATTGTCTAAAGGGCAGCATGTTTGTGTTTAACTACTAGTTGCTAGTGGTGACATTGCTATGCCGGGCGGGCTATATGCTGGGCTTTGCCATGCATTTCTAGTTGTGTGTTGCACAGGGGTGCATGTGAATGATGCCTGGTGAGATCGACAGAGTGATTAGCCATCCCTCGTCATTTTATGGCTCTCACAAGTCCAGAAATGGCTACTGCACTCGCCAGACTATCAGTCAGCAGCAGAATGGTTCGAAATTGGGATTACATGCAAGCAGCAGTAAACTGATGTGTGCTGGGATGAATGGTGGAAAACTAAGACGTAGTCATCTGGCATTTGGTTCGTCAAACGTGATTCCAGTATCTGCACACCACAGCAGTTCAGTGTTAGCTCCGCGACACTGTCGTTATTTCAACATGCACGTACGCCGTTTGCCAAGAAAGCAGTCTGCCTTCAATGCTGGACGTGGTGTGAATGGTAGTGGCAGTTTGTCTCAGAGCAGTAATCCTGCTGCACGTCAGCCACGTCCATCTGCAGCAACATCTGCCGCCGTAGAAAGACCATTGGCAAGGAGCAGAGAGAGCCGAGTGTTCATATCAGCCGAACTGAAAAATAAAGCCGACACTGAGATGAAGAATATTCTTCCTGTGAGTACTCGTAAGTCTGGAAACTTAGGAAAGGATGACTGCAGTGGTAGAGGAGGTGGTAGTGGCCATAAGAAAGTACAAAGAAGTGATGAAGTGAAGAAAACTGATGGAGCAGTGATGGCAACGCTCTGTGGTAAGGGACTCAAGTTGCGTAATGGGCGGAGTCTTCCAGATAGAAGAGAGATTAAGCAGGAGAGATCAGTCACTGGGCAGCAGTTTGGTGCCAGTAGATTTGATGTGAAGAGAAATAAGTGTCATATGAAGTATCGATCTCGTTCACTTTCTCCTGCAAAGCCATTGGCTCTTGCACGACCAAGAAGAACTCTTTTTACTAAGAAGTCGGTGAGTGGCACATACATACAGACAAAATTTTATATAATGCCAAAATCATGAAAACAAATCTGGTGGTGTTGTTACAGTTCCCAAATTTTTGTTCACAGTCAGTTTCAGCAGGTTTCATGGTAAAAATGCGATTACAGATTCGATTTTGGATGTTCCGAATGGCTGATCCCTAAATTAAAAGGTAATAAACTGCAAACTGGTCTGGTAGTCTGTTATAAGAGTCAGTGCTATGAATTAACAGGTATGCAGAATTAAAGAATGATGATTATTATGCATTTATAAAATAGCTATTAGTTCTTACTGTGTATACAAAACCTTTTAAAACAATGTTAAAATAAATTTGTTTTTATTTACATTTGCATTGTAGCCATGATTGCTGTTGTTCTGTTGTTGTTAAAAGGCATGAAAATTTTCGCCCAACAGTCTCCTGAAATTAGCATAAGTGCATGTGCATTGTGGGATGCAAATTTTTTAAATGGACAAGGTCTTAAAATAACCCATTTTGGCGAGAAACTGCAGAAATGTCAACTCTGCGGTGGTCATGGTTGGACAGAAGTGGTGTAACTTTTATTATTCACGAAATATTTGCTTGAATAAATGCGAACTTTAGTCTGTACAGTTTTAGTGTTTAGATGGTCAGCAAAACCGTAGAATTTAGCCATAAAACGTAGGTTTGATTTTTTATGGACTCAGGAAGAGACCTACATTTTGGTTTCCAGTTGGGATACCGTAACAACACTAGTTAGTAGTATGTTTATCAATAAACACCAGCATATACGTTATGTTCAGCTTATTATTTTCCATGTACATCATGATCACGACCAAGCAATAACGGCAGTATGAATAATGAACCCTTTTATTACTGTATTTTTTGTGCCATGGGGATTATGGTGCACAGTAAACAGCACTTGTGTAGTACGCATGAAAGATAGAAAACGTAGTTCGTATCGTCAGGATATGTTCAAAGTCCATATAATAGGGTATAGATTGTGTGTTTGTTGGCAGCAGTGATCGTCACTCATGATGTAAACTAGAGTGTAATTGTTTAGGATGTATCTGGATTATCTTGGAAGGAGGAGGGAGACATTCTCCGTGCGCTGAATGCCTCAATGCGTAGCTCGCATTCACGTCACGACTCGAGCAGCAGTGTTGTCAACGTAGACAGTGACTCGGCGTGTGGACAGCAATCTCTCGATGGTTTGCATCATCTGTTACGATTTTGCTTATAGACTACCTAATAATGGAATATTATTATTATTAAGAATGTTCATTATTATAGTGACACTATTGTGAAAATGCTACAGGGGCACTTTATATAGTCACATGAAAAGTGTGAGTGCTCAAGAATGCTTAGATGGTATAGGAAGATCTTGAGTTTACGACAGAAGCCAGTTGCTGGTGATAATTTGTATGCTGATAACAGGAAATGGCATTTCTACATGTGATGTGTTGGAAGGAAAGCGAGCATGGATGCATTTAGGATGTTGGGTGAAAATGGAGGCCACAGTACAGTAGGCAAACATGAAGTAATGCCAGTTTGATGTTTATTGTTAGCTAGTCAGTCAGCTGCTGGTGCAGACTCATGTCTCAAAGACCTGTTATGTGACTTTGTTCATTTATTCACACACACATAACTTTTGATGTCAAAGTTAGGCACAGTGTGACCTAGTTTTTGTGGAAAATGCTGCTAAGCAATAATCAGTCGACGACCACAGCACATCACTGACACACGGACTCATAACATAACTTACTAGTTAGTTAGTTGAGTGGATCATTGGTGTCGCCGATTCACTGTCTGTGTAGTATTTAAGAGTTTGAGAACTCCACTAGGTGTCAGTGAGCATGTCTTGCGGTGAACAGGATTTGTTGGCAGCGTCGATTTGTCTGAAGATACAATGTCAAGTGTCACAACAAACGCTGACCTTCCCGACAGGTGACTACAGCAGTGATTACATAATAATTGATAATAATTATATGTTATGTTTTAGTTTATATAGAAAACAGCTTTGTACATCATACATCAGTGAATGATATTTATTGATTGACAGTGTCATATTGCAGGCTGATATAATGAACTGTTAATTAATGCGATTGAACAACTTGTGTGATAGGATGCATTCATAACAGTGAAGTATATCACATCCCTTGTTTATTCTATTAAGTAGTTTTTTTTGAAACTGCTGCAAACTGAGTCAAGTGATGTTGAATTGATGTCAGAATTTGGTAATTTTGTTGACGCTATGCGAGTTGTAAGTGATAGTTTGTGTGTGGATGTAAGGCCAATCCACGTGCGAGCACAGAGGAAGTTTGCGGCGTCGGTGACGAGCAGTCCATGTGGTAGTGCAGCGGTCAGTAGTCCGTCTGATATGTCGACCGCTGATCAGTCGCCCGTCCCAACGTTCCGCAAGTTACTCGCCGGACGACGTGTCACCACGGACGACTTTCTCACATTCCTCTGTCTGCGAGGTCTGTCTGCCGTGCCAAACTGCTGCGTTCATTTTCATGCTAAAGAAAGGGGGATAAAGAAGATTTTGCATGTTTGTGGTATTTGAGGTGAGACTGTGGATGATAGCAAGCGGGTGCATAACAGTTGTTGATCAGTCTGTGTTTTGGTTTGGGATGAATTTCTCACTACAGCTGCCTGCCAGAGTGACGTGTCTCTAATTGATTCACAGACTTTATTACAGTAGATTAACCAGTCAACCATTTGGGTGCATTTTTAAAATGATTAAATAATGAAAGCATTTAGAAAGTTTTAAACGTAATGTTACTGACTTCTCGATTCACTGTTAGTAGTCCAATAATGTCAAGAAACGGGACAGAAACAGATGGGTTTCAGCCGCTTATGAAAGATAGGCGGAGAAACTGGTTGTCTCTAAACTCACATGGTGGTGGAAAGGCTGCTGAGAGAGCAATGTATAATGATGGATGGTGTGTAAGCCTCAGATTTTGCACAAATTTGGCGCTATATAAATTTGGTGTGTACGTGTTGCTAGGAAGTCCGCGGCTGCCGCCATATCTGGAGATGTTCAATCACGTGGAAGCAGCGGGCTTGCAGTGTGACAGTACCAGTGTCGCTAGCGACATGTCGTCGATGGACGACACCGTCTGCGACCTCGGAGTCAGTCCGTTGGTGAGTTGAGTTATTGCAACATGACTTGTGTTGATGCATGGACGTTGTGTGCCGCTGTCGGTCGATCAGCATTTGTTGTCTCTCCAGCTCACGACGTTAATGTGTCATGGCGGTTGTTTGTAATTCTTGTCATTCAGCTGATGTTTGTTTTCAGTCGTTGCTTCGTGAGTTTACTGCCTCTGTGGACCACCACGTGTGTGCACTGGGGTGTAATGCAGTCCAGAAACATTGTAGATTTCGGCGCTACGTAGATTGTTTGTGTGTTTGTTTACATTATCATGTAGAAGCGGCTCCAGAGGTAAATCAATACCTGGTGATGTTTTGTCTTGTTACTCTTCTTCATGTTGTAAACCGACCGTGGTTCTGCTGACTTTACCGGCTTGTAACTGGACAGATCGATGTCGAGTCGACCTTGAACCACAGTCACTATTTATCACAAAGTGCCTCTGATGTTATGACCTTATGGTGCTATACAAATGTGTTTATAATTATTATTAGATAGGACGTTCAATCATGTGAGTCAAATGCAGCCATCAGTGTGCTGCTGTAGTAACCAGAAATTCCTGAAATCCGTTTTCGTACTGTTTGATTTTTTCCAGATGGAATGTTTGTTAAAATTTATTACCTGCATTGAGATTTTGTTGCATTTTACATTGATTCACACACGCAAGAGACACACAGCGATGCTAGTAGGAGAGTAGCACGCATTACTTACTTACTTACTTTCTGTGTAAAAAACATCATTAGTTAATGACTTCGTTCATGTTGCAAAGCTGTTCAGTTTTGAAGCAGTTAGTTGACATCTGTCATCACTCGTTGAGTCTATGAGGCTAACGATGTGTCTGAGATGAGTTCTGACATCAGTAACGGCACGCATCTGATGTGCTTGCTGCAGCAGCGGCAGTCTGATGGATGGCTGTACTAAGCAGCACTGCTAGTGTTGAACGTGTTGAAGCCAAGCAGAAGTGAGGATGTGTCGTGACTGAATATGCATGAGTGACTGTGTACTATGACAGACCTGGAGTGGGCATGTGTCGTTTGACATTGTGCCAAGGCTAAGTATCTGTCCATCAACATCACAGTGCTCTTCTGTGTCAGCATCAGCAGCAGCCAACAGCGGCCCATCACTGAGTCTTTTCTCACAACACACAACCCAGTCTCTCTGGTCTCAGTTTGCCACCCGTCACACACCTCGCCTCCTCGGTCCGTTGCCGAGGCCTGTAATGTCGGTCGGCTTGGCCTTCAAGGTATTACGTCGTCAGGAGCTGCAGTGATCTGGTAGTTAAGTTAGTAGTTAAGACAGCTCGGGTTTGAGTGATTGTTGATTTATTCAGTGAGCATGTTAACTTACAGTTCACCAAGATGATGTGTGTTGAAACATCAGCCATGAAGTGAGTTGTTTGGCTGTCATTTTAAATACAATATCGTTGTTATGTTGACAAGTTCTGTACCTGTACCTGAGTTGTTGTTAGCCTTGTCTGAGAAAGTGTTCTGTGTCAGTGGACCTACTGTTGGAAACTCCTTGTCTGAGCTTGTGACTACACTTTTAAGCTCAAGCTGAAATCCAGTTGTTTTACCTAGCCTAGCTACAGTGGACAGTCTACTGACTAGCGTCTAGTCATCGCCACAGCACCTCTGATTCAGTGTCGACGTACAGCGCTATATAGATTTGTAATTGATTGATTGATTGATTGATTGAAGTGTTGAGTGATTGTGTTGTTGTGGATGAGTGTGTCATGTCGTGCTGTTGACATACTGCACAAACAGTGAATTCACATGCACGCCATCATAGTTATATTACTGCATGAGTTGCATCGTCTTAGTTAAAACACGCACCACTTGATGATTGACGGCTGTTGATTCATTCAGTCTAAGCTGATGTAATGTGTTGTGTGCATGCATCCGTCAGCACTGTATTAATTCGCACTTGCTAATTGTACAAGGTAGCTGCATGTTTAGTTGGTTTTGCAAACTTGTTGCATTGCATTTCATATTTAGATTTGTGAGTGACTAACTGTTATCAGTATATATGTATGTTAACATATCTGTGTTACTGTATTGTAGAACTTATCATGTGTACATATAGCTTTCAATTGTTGGCAGTAGCGTGTGATGTTTTCTGAGCACCTGATGCTCTGTATTCTAGGTTTGATTTCCAATAGTTTCACCTAACTAGTACGTAATTTTTTGCTATGCCTTCATTTCGTCATTGTTAACTGTCGGCTGATTGTGTAACCTGCAGACTTCATATTTGCAGATTCTGTTTCTTTCATTTTGCCTGTTAAATTTTGTTTTTTTTTATTAATCACACAAGTGCAGTGCTGCCGTCAGCTTTCTGTGTGTCCATTTGCTTGTTCATCAGATGATGTTATTGTGTTAAAACAGCCAACTGTAATGTTGTGCAATTTTCATCAGTTTATAGCCCTGAGATTCTACAGTTTCACGTCATGGAAATGATATCTGCAGGGAACATCCAAGGTGTGTTAAACAGAAGGGATGCAGAAAAATCAAAGTTTTGCACAACAGTGTGACTGTATCTCATGAATTGTACTAGAGAGAGAGATGAAATTATGTGACAGCCATTAAGCATGGCACATTATATATTATTAGTAATCTATTACTTCAAATTACTCCAGATGACTAATAGTATATAATGTCCAGTCTTTCTTAATGGTAGAATTTTCATTCATTTCTGGTTGTCACATGATGTGTAAAACATATCGGCTGTTTGTGTCTAGAGTGCTACACCAGATAAGACGTTGACAGATTCAGCAGCGAGTAAACAGCGTGAGAAATTCACGCTTCACAAGCCTTCACCGGCGAGCAGCACGAGTCGGCGTTGGCGTCTGCTAGCGTCTGGCAAACAGTTAGAGAGTGTTAATAAGAGTCCAAGATCAAGTGTTGGTAAACGCCAGCCGTCGTCGGCTGTGAGTCCAGCGTCAGATGTGGTTAATCGTCATGGTGCTGAGTCACCACTGACACGATCCACAAGTAGCGCATCGCTGCAGTGTCCGCTGCGTAGTCCACGTCGCACTGTGAATGACACGTCGACATTCAGTATTGCAGCGGACTCGTGTGACTTTTCTCCAACTAAAGCATCACAGGTCGGCCACGGGTCACCGGACATCACACGCAGGTCACCAAAGGTCAGCAGTCGGTCACCAAAGGTCACAAGTAGATCACCAAAGGCCAGGACCCCAGAGTTCAGTAGGTCACCTCGTCAAAGACAGTTGCTGAATGGCAGCAGTGTTGCGGTCAAGCGTGGTCAGTCGTCGTCTCCTGATGGTCAGTCGTTGCAGTTGCTGTCTGCTGAGGGTCCGCCGCTGTTGCAGCTACTGACTCCCGAGGGACAGCCGCGCACTAAGAAGTTCATCGTTGAAAGACTGAGGAATGCCAAGACGTCGCGTAGGAACATCGCCACGGGCAACAAGTCGTCACTGAATCGCAAGTCACCGCAGCAGAAAGTCACTGGCAAGTGTTTCAACAGTTTCCTCACAGTGATCATAGTGTGATTATTACATGTGATGTCGGCTTGTCCCACCAGTGCTAGTGCTACTGTATGATTGATTGTAGCACAGACCTCCAGTTCATAGGCTGACAAATAGCCAGTCAGTGTCTGCAGAAGTACTGCTTTAAGCATGTATCAAACCACTACCACTGTTGCTACTTGTATGGTTTTTTTTCAAACCAGCCCCACTTTTCTGAACTTGACTTCAGGAAGGGTTAGTTTCTCAGAGGCAAAGCTGTTTGATGTTTGGAGTAGATACGTGCCGGCTGGATGTGGGTACCTTCATGTAACCCAGTTAACAATGTCGTCAAGCTGCAGAGTGTATCATAGCAGGCAGTTGCTGATTATGTATTGCTTGACGCTATGATAAACACTATGCCATTACTGGCGTGATGTGTGTATGTGGTTTGTGCAGGGACGTCGTTGGACACACGGAATGTCGGCAGCGTCAAGTGTGTTGATGTGAGTGAGATACCAACGTACCGGCCGACAGCTGCGGAGTTTGAGGACATCATTGCTTACGTTGAGTCTATCTCGGCCGAGGCACAGATCTATGGCATGTGTCGCATTATTCCACCACCTGACACTCGCAAGGTATGTCAGCTATGTCATATCCTCATTCAGGTGTGTTCAAGAAATATGTCTGCTTTTTACAAGGTACATTGGCCACATTTTACTGGAGAAGTGGATAAATCTATCGTCTTCTGGTGTGAAGTTTCTTTAAGTTGCTGTGCACCAAAAATACTATTTTTTGACTGGGTCATTAAGAGAATAAAAATTTGGTATGTTGGTCGAAGGTTGTTGCAGTGATGACTGCTGTCTGATGATGATGATGATGTTGTGATCTGTGAGCTACTGCGAGTGTTAGAATTCTGTGTGGTGAACTGTGAGCGTAGAGTGTAGACGACGTGTGGTGTGTGTGTGTGTGTGTGTGTGTGTGTGCAGGTTGAATGCTGTGTGTCGGAGAATCTACGTTTTGCACCTGACACGCAGTACATACATCGACTGAGAGACCGGTGAGTCATCATTTCTCAGTCTATCATACAGCCTCACATACGAACATATGAACGAACGACATTTTATGATGATGATGATGATGATGATACTGTCCGCTGTTTCTGCTGTAGACTTGGCACACTACCCAGACAGTTCGCACAAGACACGTCCAAGTCTAAGTTTGAAGCTACTCCTGTGTTAATTAACTACATGTTGAATGTAGGTCACCTTGCATTGCCTAATTGAAGGAATTTGTTGCTTGTTCAATTATTGTAAACGTTTACATGCAGTCACATTTGTGGTATGGTGATATCACTCGTTGTGCATAGCACAACATGGCAGCAGTGAAATAATGTCGAAAATCACATAATACCGGTATATCAAAAAAGTTATTCCCATATTTTGATGTTTTTGGAACACGATGTATATTTGTCTTACACAATTGTTTTTGATGGTTTCAGATGGGGTTCTAATGCCATACTTACAGCGTGTATAAGAAGACACATTGAGAAGCAAGGTGGAAAGTTGGACACTAATCCACTGGTACGTCGGCACTCATCACTGTTGGCTTTTGTTACAGTTTTTACTCTGTGTAACACAGCAGTCCACTGTGCAGGACAGGTCAACATTACGGCTCGTCTAGCTCTGTAGACATTTTGTCAGTGTGAATAACAGATACATTGGCTTCTCTATTATTAATATATAATTACGCTGATCATTTGTTGGACAAACCTAGCAATGTCAGGAAATACGACAGTCGTCGGGCTAGTGTCGATGCATTGGTGGATGCTGTATGTGCGTTATGAACGGAGGTTTTATGATGGTTGAATATGTGAGTAATGAAGCGAGCACTTGAAGCAGCCTGGTGAACTGATGACTCAGTTGAGTGTTGTGACATATTGCTGCTGATGGTGGTGGTGCACACACAGGTGAGTGATCTAGAACTGACGACTCAGTTGAGTGTTGTGACATATTGCTGCTGATGGTGGTGCACACACAGGTGAGTGGTCTAGAGACGGACGTTGCCAATCTGTGGCAGGCCGTCGAATCACTCGGCGGACTCCAACAAGTCATTGACAAACATCGCTGGAACAAAGTTGTCGAGATGCTCAAGATTCCAAAAATAGTGAGTTTGTTTGATCAGCCTGTTTGTATTTCGTTGACTGGATTTCTGTGTGTCAGTCATTTGTTATTGTTCGTTTTGTATCAACACTTTAAGATGTTTTCCGCTACAAGAGAAAGATTAGCTGATGACGGTCCTGGAGTGTTGGTAGTTTTGTCTTCAAAGTTCAGTGTTTGAGACTCGGGACAGTTTATCTTCTCAATGAGACCAGTTTTACTGGCATCTGAACGACCCGTCTCCTCACCAGTGGGCTGGAGTTAGTGTCTACAACGTAGGCAGAATGCAGCAGGTGGCAGAATTCTGCTGGTCATCCGCTATTGATCAGTGAATGATACTTTTGATTGTAACATAGGTATGGCGTCTGTGAGTTTCAAGTGTGTCCTGTCAGTGAACAAAACTTCCACTGTGCATGTCCGAGAGGAGAGTGTCTTGTGTCATCATGTGTGGTGTGTAGGCGCGAGAGAAGACGGGTCGTCTGTATGAGATCTACTGTAGACAGCTGCTGTCGTTCAGTTCACTGTCGAGCAGCGAGCGGCAACGACTGGAGAAAGATGTCGACCAACTGAGACAGCGAGGACGCCGCGGTTGTGACGACACTGAGCCGTGTGTCAGCAAGGTCACACACAGTGTGCAAACGTTGATTGACGTAACGTGTGACTGTTGGCCTGTACTAGCGGCAAACAATAGTTAATGTATCCATCGCCTACTAACCATAACGTTAAACCCAAATTTATCACTCTTTTTCCACAGAATCTACGCTGATCACAACTGTAAATAAACATGCAGCAAATGATGTGAAATTGTAAGGAAGTAAGTGATCTCCTACGTGCATAGGGCCACTAGCGGGTCAATGCATTAATTAGTCGCACACACTTGTATATACATGTAACTGGAGAGTACTCAGAGAGGACATACATGTACCTTACAACATTAGTGAATGAACAATATATGACAACTTTTTGTTGCACTAGCCGTCATTTCCAGAGTAGTGTGTTGTGTATGCTGATAGAGAAGATGAGAGAGTTTGAATGAGTTGTTCATATTGTCTGTCTGTCTGTCTGTCTGCGCGCTGACAGGGAAGGTCCAAGACATTGAGTGAATTCTTCTACAGTGCTCGCAATGCAATGTCGATGTACTTTGATGAAGAGCCGAACGCCGCCGACGTCGAGGTGTGACAGACAGTGTTCAAGTTTGACTTCTAATCTCACACAGCTGTCGACTGTGATAAACTGGTCTTTATTGAAGAAATGTTACAGCTGTGTGTTTTTAGTCGTTGGTTACAGCTGTGTTACTTTAGTCATGGTTGGCAATGTTTTGTCCGACGTCCGGTTTAGTTGATGTGACACTGCCAGCCACTGCAGTTGGTTGAAGCTGTGACTTGTGTTCAGTCAGACTTGTGTCCGCCGCCGTCAACTGCAGCAGGTGTGATTAAATGAAGAAAAGCAGTTGCAGTGCAGTGCTGTGTTGTTGATAGAGGCGCGTGTGTGCGTGCATGTTTGTGTGTGTGTCAGTGATCACGGGTCTGTTGAAGTGTTTGTTCTTTCACACGAGCGAGTGATGCTTGAGAGTGATTATTATAGCCGTCGATGAAACTGGACTGAGTGGTCAGGTCTCACTGTCTGTGGCAGACCTGACCTGACCTGGCTAGAGCATGTGGTCGAGAGTGTGGCAGCTTGTCATCAGAGATCGAAGTGAGTTTGTGATACAGAGAAAAAACCTGACGGTGAGCCGACCAGTGCAGTTAAGTGTAAGATCTGTGGACCGACGGACGCTGAGTGCGGGCAGTGTATGTGTGCATCTGTGCATGCAGTGTGAGTACTGGAAGTTGGTGAATGACGCGACGAGTCATGTAGCTGTGCAGTCGGCGTGTGTCGTCGACTCCACCGCCAACAAGTGTCGACGTTCAACACACCGGTGAGGCTGTCTGTCACCACCGCCGTCTGTAATGCACCTACCTGTTGAGACATTCTGTTTCTAGGCCGGAGGTCATTAAAGGCAACCAAACCTGTCTTTAGTTTTTAGCGTGACATGCACTATATGCAGCAGTAGAATCTGAAACAGTGCAAGCTACGCATTAGGTCACTATACATCACTAATAGGAAATCACATACGGTGAATTAAATGGTATCACCTGGGGGCACCTACGATAACCGGAAGTGACCAAAATTACCTTTGGAACCTGTCGAATGACGAATTTGCAAAATGTAAACAACATTGGAGCTTACTTCAGTGATAAGTATGTAAATAAGCGATGTCTTGTATCGTATCGGTCATATTCTCACAGGCAGTTGCCTCTGTTAGGCATGTCGCACTGATCTCAACAACGGATGGGTAATTG
>Ga0209366_1000221_pt1 | contig 13239 bp, 3 predicted proteins | sample WorMetmaBAHAMAS2_FD_187391 | JGI IMG/M metagenome (GOLD analysis project Ga0209366, IMG submission 187391) | Marine gutless worms symbiont microbial communities from Max Planck institute for Marine Microbiology, Germany - Inanidrilus... | ecosystem: Host-associated > Annelida > Digestive system >...
GCAATAACGACTACCAACATTTTAGCTGGCACACAACTGAGACATAACGCACACAATACAATACACGCAGTCGAGCACAAAAGCCCAAATCTGAGGCTTGAATAGTCATTAGGTTACAATGCATCCACAATACACATTTATGCCGAGTAATCAGGTAGGTCTTAGGTACAATTTGAAAGTGTGGCAATATCTGACAGATAAGGGTAGTCATTCCACTTAAAGGTGCGAAGTATACGAATGTGTGTATGCAAGTCATGATACTGTTAAAAGCTAATGCTAATTATACAGCAGTATGACACTTGCTAGGCTGGCTTTTAGGTCCGTTTTTTCCACAGCAAATTAATCTCCCGTTAATTTAATCCGGCAGATAATGATCCATTTACTCAGATATCATTTTCCACCGGCAGTTCGTCAATTAAATTGTCCGTTTAGTAAATTGATCATTATCTGCCGGATTTATGCCGGATTAAATTAACGGGAGATTAATTTGCTGTGGAAAAACCAGACCTTAGTGAGTGTGTTGCTACTTTTGATAAAGAAGCTAAAAAAAATCCAGTGTCCTCCCTATCAAATGTATCAATAAACTTGGTATTCAAGAGGTTGCAGTGCTCTGAACTTCACATAATCCACTACAAAACACTAAAATAGGAGCAACGAGTATTTACCTACATATTTACCTCTAATTAACAGCTGTTTGAACCTGGGTTAGCTGGTTACCAAACAGTTTTCTTTCTCCACTCATTCCAGGTAAGATGATGTGGTTACAACTTACAAGTTCCACAGGTATTTTACGGGTCGGATGCCACTCGTACAACACAACTGACAGCGTCAAAAAAAAAGCACTGAATAGAACACAAAGCACTAATCCCAGCCATTGCCCTGGCCTCATCACTGCAACACATCTGACAGGATTATTAAAGACGCATCTGTTAGCAACATAAGGATGAAATACTGTCACTGTTCATTAAGGGATGGAAACTATGCTGACACTGTGATCTAAAGGGTTGATGACATGTCACTGAATACTGAACAATGCTAGTAATCACGAATATCATTACTAGTATTTAGGTATACACCCATGTCCATTAAAATTGTAAAGAATGATGCTGGACATACAAACAAATTGACATAACACTCATCATGTGCACCTTTTCACTGTCGGCAATTAAGCATTTCCAGTTGCTTTCACTCAAGGTCTGCCTCAGCTCAGCATCCCACAGTGCTGGTCCTAAGACGCACCTCTATGTCACAACTGAAAAGTGCCTATGTAATGACTCAATGTCACCCTGAAGACTGAAACGCAGTATTCATTCATCATCATCATCATCATCATCATCATCGTCATTAGGCCTTATGTAATAACAACTACAACAATGGTAATGTTTAGGAGGAAGGGTATTACTCGAAAGATGGACTTGACTTGCCTCAATGCTAGAAATTCAGTACAGAACATTTCTGAGACTGACTGATGAACAGCAAAATAAGATGGCAATTCACCTGGAAGTCTGACAGCGCTCCGTCATGTTGTATTATAGATGAAATGCATGAGATCTACAAATATGTATTGATAGTCTAGTCTGCAGTGGCAACACGTGTTGAACAGTTCACGAAACAACGGTCGTTCAGTTATAGCATTTTGCTAACAAGAATTGATCGTGCACAATATTCATCACGTTATGGCAGCCGGTTTGAGATGAAATGCTGCACTTGGCAATGACGCATCCAGTGTCGTTGCCGATGGCGACTCTGAGCCTTGTCAATCTCCTGTCACAGCACAGTAAACAATGATCTGTTCAATAGTGCTTCAATAGCTTCGGAATAATGACACACCAGCTAGCTACTAACATCACCATCATCAGGTGTAGCAGGTCTCTGCTTTTACGTGTTTGTTATGAGCTTCTGTGTTAAGAGGATAAAAATACACAGAAGCATTAAGAACCAACTGAGATCAGATAAAGCAATAACAGAATGCTAACTATTTATAAGGAGCACCAAAAAATGAGCAGTATGCAATGGCAGGCCACATTCAGTGTATAAGCAGACTTGGGTGCTGCTGTCCATCACTGTAAAGACCTAACAGACTTGACTTTTTACCGGTACTGTACTCCTTCCGGCTTTTGGCTATATTTCCTAACTCCATTTTAACCTGGTTTAGCTGGTTCCAGCATTTTTTTCAACTTGTTCTGTAAGATAAATAACTGATGAGTTTTAACCAGTTAGATTCCCCTCCTGTTACCCAGCCAACAGCATCAAAGCTCTGAAAGGAAGTCAAACCATTAAACCCAAGGCAGGAAAGTCACCCAGTGGCATCAACTTTTCTCCATCCACCACCAGACTTATCAGAGAAGGGGCTTTACTCCCCTATGCTAGCTCTCTAAGGACTCCAATGCTGCCCAGCTAAATTGCAAAAGATAAACAGTAAAACAGAAAAAGGCAAATAGACAGTGAAATAGAATAAACTCAGCTATCACACAGGGACCATGACACCTTCCAGTTAGAAACCTTGTCAGCTGTTGCATAAAAATTGCACGGAAATCACGCACAGCATTAAAAAAGGCTTGCAATATATGCATGACCTTGGAAGACATTCAAGGTCATCAGAAATAGCACAATTAAACTGGGCATACATTACTTTCTTTCAGTAGTAACAACACTGCTATCTTGCACAATTCCACCTTTATAATGTACATCTAACTACAAATTATTCAGTTTCAGTAGGTAACATACACTTTTATATTTGCATGTAAACATACTGCGACTAAATAAATGTCATATTCTCCAAGGTATAAGGTTTGAATGACACTAACACTGACAATGGTACCAACTTACAGGCCACCTATTATGAATTCCTATCGGCACTTAAAGCTTAACTATGTCTGATTTTTTTATTGTTTTTTTTTCTGGAGATGAATTATTTGCAAAAATATAAAAAGGTCATGCACTGCAAGCCTCAACATATCCCTTTTGGTAGTAACCTGCACGGACTAGTAGTTGCCACATTCAATCTGAATAGCAATACTGGACAGCTTAGCATGACCCATTTCAGAGATAGATGTGACGGAAAACCTAAAAGTCAGATGTGGGTCACATGATCCTGATCATGCCTATTTGGGGGTAGTTTGTCATCACCTATCTATATACAGGGTGGGCGAAAAAAAGACTATTTTTGAGAGTTGGAAAATTTGTGACGGTTAATGGGAGAAAGGCGTGCGATATGTCAAAATTTTCAGAATTTTGTCTAAAAAAGAATAATACTTGCATGTGAGTGCATTTACATATTCTTTACCTAGCTGCATAAATCTTAAACTACACATCAAATTATGGTTAATTTGTCAGAAAAGCACAGATTTTACCCACTTTTCAATTTGAACACACAGTGAAAGTAACAGCAATGATCACCTATCTGCAGTGCAGACGATCAGATGATCATTGCTTTTACAATGCACACAGAATCAGTCCAGAACAAATTCAACATGGGCACTCTTTGCCTTGATAACCTTTATCAGTATCTTTGGCAGCTGATTGATCACTCAGTTCAATGTGTCCTGGCTTAGCTGAGTCCAACAGTCGATTAGCACACATTTCAGTCGGTCAATGTTTCAAATTTTTTGACGATACACAATCTCTTGCAACATTTCCCATCCCACACTAAATAATCCACAGAATTTAGATCTGGAGTATTTGGATAAGTTTTCTGGAAGAACAGCAGCAAACATTCACATCGTTCACGCTATGCTGTCACTTACCTGCGAAGCCTGCACTCTCATATGCTGAAGTTAAATGAACTGGAAAAATGGCCTCCACATAGTCTGGATCTAAATCATTTGCCCATGCTGAATTTTGTCTGGACTAACTCTGGGTGCATATAATCGTTGCTGTTCCTTTCACTATATTTTCAAGTTAAAATTGGGTAAAATCCATGCATTTTGTCAAATTCAGCATAATTTCATGTGCAGATAAAATTTATGCAATTTATTCAAAGAATACTTATATCCACTGACATGCTAGTTTTACACTTTTTTCTAGATATAATTCCAAAATTTTTGACCTACTACACCTTTCTCCCGTAAGCTGTCGCAAAGTTATCAACTCTCAAAAAAGTCTGTTTTGCATGATTCTGTTTATGCACTTTGAATATTAACTTGTGACAGACAGAGAAACAGACACAGAAACATAGCATATACCATGCTATAAAAAATAAATCATGTGTGAGAAAGGGATATCTTCAAAATTTTTGTGTATGCACTACTGGAACTTAGCAACTTGATATGTTGTGCACGATGCCAATATTGCTTAGTTACATCTGCAATTATTCTACTGGTCATTTTCATATTTACATGGGTTAGTCACTGACACCCAACAGGATTCTAAGACTAAGACATTCTCTCTCACTAACAGTAAAGACTGACTGTAACAATTTCCTAAACAGACTACTTTTTAAAGACATTTATTAGTCTAGCTCTTATTCACTGTCGCGGTTGCGTTCTGACAACTGTCTTATTAAAGAAATGATGATGATGATGCTGTCATTCGAGGTTGCCCCAAGCACTTTAGAAAAAAGAACTTGACAAAAATACATGCATTCATAAAATGCACCACATCATAAGGTGCACACCTAGCCAAAGATTAACATTTTTCACCAATGACCGTAAACTCAGACCTTAAATTTGACCTCAAACATGACCAACCTACAGTAGACAGTGTAAACGGAAGGTGAATGAGCATGCGAAATATATATGTCAAAGTTTATTTAATTCAAAAGTCATTTATCAGATGCACATATGTAGCCACACTGGACTGACTGCTCTACCTAAACTACTGGTGGTTCACTGATTGATTCAGTTAAGATGTAATACCACACTCGACAAAAATAGGTTATTTTGACGATGCTCTCCACAGCCAATCTCTTGGCAAAAACAAAATAAAAGCAAGGAGAAAACACACAAAAAATACCAAATAAACCTGAGCTAATATAAATACAAAATTGACTATAACACAAATAATTATGCGTGATAAATGCAAAATAGTAACTGAAAGACTAAAATAACAGCTTTAAACTTAAAAACCACCTCTTATGACCACTGGCATGGAAAAGGAATGGGCCTATTCTCAAAGAAAAAGACAAACAAAGAAGCAAATAAGAATAGAAAAATAAGCAAGAAAAAAAGAAAGTAAGGAAGTTAAGCGAACAAGCAAACAATCTATATAGTGTCAAAAATTAACAAATGAATCAAGGTGCATTACAGCCCCAGAGCTAGTACAGAACAGTGGTTATAAAGTGTTTATATCAAACTTGATATGAATCTTGACGTCAACCAACAACCTTACATCAGCTACTAACACAGAATAGGAATAAGAGAAACAAATAATTGTATATTTACCTTGACAGGTTATTCTTCCTATAAGCCAGTATTACTGTTTTCCACAACAACTTCTACAGAAATCAAGCCAGCTATACCATGTTTCATTTGATCACCGTCTATGAATTCAGATAATTCATTATTCACCGAATGCTGCGTTTCTGGTTTGGCATCTACAGGTCCGATCAACCGTACTGGTGTAGGCTGCAGTCTTTCACTGTCCATTGAATAATGTGTAATCAAACTACTGTCAAGCAGCTCAGAAAATGTACACGATTCACCCAGGTCACTTAAAGTTGGTCTCAATTCTTCATTACTGTGCAATGTTTCCAGATGAAACTTCTTGTCGTCTACACCTGCTTCCAAATTTATATCTAGTTGACCCTGCTGATCTAGTGTAGGTTCATCAGAATCGAACAAGTCATTTAACGGTGATCGATAAGGAATAGTTACGTCATCCATCGAGGAGTGGCGTGAGAATACAATGGTATCACTGTCAGACGATACACAGTCTTCTTGTTCTTGCAAATCTTCACTACAAACTGAGCGATATGTTAACAAGTCTGATGTCAAGGCATTCTTTGATGCTAAACTGACAGACATGTGTTGGTCAACAGAGTTCATTAAATCTGCTGAAGATGATATGACAGCATTACTATTCAATGATAAACTGTCATTTGAAAAATGTTTGTGAAAAAATGAACTACGAGTTAACACACTGCCTGACAAAACATTGTTCTGAGCTGAATCTGAAGGCGCAAAACATACACCACCGTCCACAGATGTTGTTACATTCAAAGGAAAATGTGGTGCTTGCTCTACCATATTATTATCCGAGTCATATGGCAAAATGGCTGGCAAGTCATTCACGGAAGTGGAATCTAAAAATACTGAACATTCACTCAGGTCAACGGATGTAATTAAACCTTCTCCTTTATGCAAACGATCTGTTAATTTTGAACGGTACTTACTGTTACCAATTCCAGATCTTTTCATGAACTGTTCTGAATGCTTTGTATGCTGTTTACTATACTTTGAAGACATCCGAGTAACAGGCATCAAAATGTGACAACTCTGAAGAATGCGACTGCTTCTCAAAGACATTGACAAAGAATGTGCTGAATGCAGTTTTCGACTTCCTGTTTTTGGTTGAGGAATGTCCAATTTTGATCGACGTTGTGCAAACTTACGACCACATCCAATGCCAACAGAATGATTTCTAGTTCTCAAATACTTTGACGTATATTTTCTCAGAAAATGTGTGCGACATTTAGATGTTTTCTTTGCAACTTTATTCTGACAAGATTTCAGTGCTGATGGTGGTACTGAGCGTATGATTATAATTGGCACTTTGTTCGCACGGGGTATTTGAAAAATGGTCCAGTTATGATTACTGACTGACAATTGTGTTTCTAGTTCTGCAATCTGTTTCTGATGGCACGTCTCAGTTTCACACAAATCTGTGGAACTGCTATATATTTTAGTGTTGTCCAAACGTTCTAAAACAACAGAGACTGGTCGGCATAAGGAGACCAGATCATCATACTGCTGCTGTCTATTTGCTGTAATTTTTATTATTGCATTTTCCTTCTGGTTATTCTCTTCCTCAGTCCAGTCAAATTCTGCAATTTGCTGTCTGTGGTAAATGCCTATTCCATTATGCGAGTCATGTACATTGCTTTCATGTTCAAACTCACATTCAACTGCAGCTGCTTTTGTTTTCATGGTTTCCTTCCGATCAATTTCTTCTTTAGTCCAATCAAATTTTGAGTCAACTGCACTTTGAGACATATAAGCATGAGATTCATATGGACGGAGTTTCTCGGATGCATCTACATGAGGAACACAGTTTTCCAATACAATTCTTGGACTTGCAGGCAATGCGCAAGTACTAGAGTGTTGTGTGCATATTTTAATTGAACCATATTTCTTTAAATTATTCAAAACTGACTGGTCCAACTTGTTCAACTTTACTACAGGGTTTCCCTTTTGCATTAGCTCTTTGTATATGGAAATACGATCTGTGCTAGGACGCTTTCTAGCCGTTCCAGCAGTGCTGGGTGGAGCAGATGGCATCATCTCTGGAACTGCTGGATATACTGCTACTGGTGCTCCACTTGGAGAGAATTTAAAATTTCTCAGCAACTTCTGCACGAAACATCGATAAAATGTCAAAGACCTGTCAACTGCAAATACTTTCTTCCCTTGCTGATGTCTTGTATCAGCGCGAGAGCCATCTGACACACAACTCATGCTCGTTCCAAGGAAATTCTGCCTAGGCCGCTGCACAAATCGATTGCTGCTTGTCATTCGACGGCGTGTCAGTGCAAATATATTCTCGCACGTTTCCACTGCGTTGTCTTTGGTGTCATCTGTCAAATCAATTACATCAGGTGCTTCTGACACTCCAGTCTGCGAGACTGAACTAAACTTTCTCTTAAGCAACTGCTGATAGCGAGGTGCACGTGCTGATATGATGTCTGAGAGTCTGGTCTGCTTTAGCCGCTGCAGAACAGCCCTTGCTGCTGCGATAGAGTATGTCCCATGTTTTTTCACTGATGCATCACTAAGCTGAAATGTTGAACTTCCTTGCCTACAGAGAGGAAACCGAGGCATGTAACACGTCGTATGATTTTGTGTGAGATTAGTTCTAACAGTGGATGAAATGTGCGAAACTCCTGATGTTAAAATTGAATCGATATTTCTGCAGGCGTTGTGGTGTGTAATCCCACGTTGTGAAAACACTTGTGACTTCGCAGGCACAGGCTTTTGAAGCCTGGAATGTTGAAGGTTCTTCAGCTCATTACAACGTTCATTACTGCTCTGAGTCATGTTATACATTCTTAATTTTAAGGACTTATCTGCCACAGATGTACGTGTCAGATGCAGCACCCTTTCTCGCTTCATCTCTGTTGCATATTGATGTCCTTTTCCAAGAGAATTGCATGTGACTGTGACTGCTGGGTGACGAAACATTGGCTTCTTGTAGCTGCTAGTGGTGATGTCAGCTAAACTGCTAATCATATGTGAGCTACAGCTGCTAACATAAGGCAGACCTGAAGGAAGAGACTTCGGCACAATTGGATAAACCCCTGAAAGCAAATGACAATCAGCTTTTGGCTGTGTGCTGGCTGACTGCATTTGAGGAGATGAATGGACAGTAGTGGTTCCAGGATTCATGGAAATAGCTGCTGTAGGTTCACTATCAATTGGAAACGGTGACAAAACTATCAAATTGTCACTGGAATTGGAGAAAGCATCAACAGGTTGACAATTCACTGCATCAGGCTGGGCAGTCACTGCCTCCTGTCTGTTGGTCACTTGTTTATCAGACGCATTCACTTCTGATGGAACTGCGGAATTTACAGCAGAAATTACCCGGCTATTCTTGCTGCTTTCTGCTAAAAGCTGCAGTGCAGCTGAAACAGCAGGAGCACTAGTGGTAAAAATGTCATTCAATGTTACACACGGCGTGTCCAATTCAATATCAGTCATACCGATGTGCTCATCTTCTTTCACAGGTGCCTTAGATCCACTGTTTATAGCACCAATATCTGACACGCCCGCATCTGTTTGTATTGGGGAAGCTGATATTCTGCTAGAATGGATGGACTCTGCTCCAAAACTGCACTTCCCAGAACAATTTACAGATGGTACGCATGTCACTGGTTCTTCTTCAGATTTAGGCATTTCTGGCATAGGTGTACACAGAAAATCATCACCAGTTGATGACACCATGTCAATGTTTGCCTCACTTACAGATGAAAGCGTGCACGAGTACGATGCCATGCAACCTGCACATCCATTACGCATACAGCCATTCACTGCACAATCTCTCAACTTTCTCTCACTACCCAAAGCTGCAGAAATGTCGGTCAGGCTTTGACTGCCAGTACTTATGGCCATGGACGTAATAGATGTATCACCTGCACTAGAATGTGTGATGCAGGACTTAGGAAACATGTTAGTTCTGTCATCAAAATCCTGACCAAGAACATGTAGTTGATTAGATGGTGAATAGTTACAGAATGTCATCTGCTGCACATTGCCTCCATCTGGTAACGATCTCTGAATGCCATGCACATTCCTTTGTTCACTTATCAGCTGAGCAGAAGATGTGATAGTATTCTGCATAATCTCGTCAACAGAGTAGTGGTGCGGCACTGCGGTATACTGATTAGTGCCAATATTATCAGTCCCTTGAACGAGATATGCTGGATGCTGATAGTGCTGAATCTGTGGGTAACTAGCTATAACAGAACCACTGTTAAGAGGGTGAAAATCAGAATACTGTTGACTTAGATTAGCACTGTAACCTGAAAGATGTTCACGGTCTAGTTGCTGAGAAAAGCTACGGAATGCAGGATCTGGCAGTGAAAGACTTCTCTGCACACTGTAGCAGTCATATAGAGAGTTGTTAATAAACTGATTGGAGCTACACAGCGGTGTCGTAACATATGTCTCATGGGTACCGACACTCGTCCAGGCATCACTCTGAAACCTGTTATGCAACAATGGAGGGTTTGAGTATGGTAGCTGATGACAGGGTTCACTAAATATACTGGAATATGCTGCATTCCCAGAAGAAATATGATTGTAATTTGAATCAATATTCGGAGACAATATACTGTTCCAGTCCAAACTGGAGCCAGAAAAAAACTGGTGGAATGCCATCTCATTTTCAATCGGTTTTACTTCCACACTGCAAACTCCTCATCACAGGAACAACACCTTCATGCCTCACAATGTTGGTTCCTCACTCCAGTGCCTCACATTAACATGTTCTACTGGGATCTTCACATTACCAGAATTCTGGACACATGCACAAATACACACATACATGACATTTATCACTTCCCATCCACATATCACACTACAGTCTGCCATCAACCAATGACAGGGCTATAACTTTCACAATGTGTGCAGTTAACTGACCAGAGTGATTTATAAACAAGCTGTTTTTCGATCACTGCATGTCACCCACCAGCAATCTGACTTGCTATGAATACTCTTTGAAGAGAACTGAGCTCTGCAGGCAACATCATGATAGACAATCATAGCTGGGCATGGGCAGATAAGCAGGCATTCATTGCAACACAAGGTCCATAGTCTGGCAGTGTATCACACAATTAACTGCTTACATCATCAGCTAACCAGCCCACTGGCAATCTGCAGTGAGATAAAATCAATAAGAACTAAAAGCCTAGCATCATGAAATGTTGCAAAATTTACAGCATAACAGTTTTAAGCCTCTTTTTAATGACCGAGTGCTGCTGGTGGTTCTGATGTCTGTCGGAATGCTGTTTGAAGCTGTGGTACAACGCATAACACTTGCTAACTTCAGTGACGTTCAAGGGATGAGCAGGGCATTGTTGTCAGCAGACAATAGACTTAAGTGTCTTGGGGTAGCAGACTGTAGCAGCTCAGCAATGTAACTTGGTGACTTGCCATTCAATGCCAGGTGGATAATCACACACAGCTTCCACTGTATACACCGGAGATCAACATCCAGTGCAGCTCAATACTGGCTTTCATGACATGGTCCCTTGGTCAAAGGCTGTAAAAAAGTAAAGTTTTCTTACTCTCGTTACTGAGCATTGGGCACGGAACGGATCCCGGTGTACGGGAAGTCAAAGGCTGTACTCCAGCTAAACAGCACCACTGATGATGTGCTGCAGAAATAAAATAGTTGAGTACAGCAAAACGGCAAGCAGAACACTGCATCAGTCAAATCACGTCAGCAGTCATTTTAGCAAGAGTGCTGTTAAGACATTGGCACTGATGTCATAATGGAGCAGATGCCATCGCTGTCTGTTATTGACATGGCGCATATTTCCAGTACGACGTCAATTGACTACTGTGCTAAGAGAAAAAAAGTAACAGGCAAATGCTAAAATATACTGCCTACACGCAGCCCATGGTCTGCTCTCTTAACCGTATATGTACTAATTTAAAAAAAACAATCAACAAGATTTCCAATTTGACTTATTCATTTTCCATTGGCTTGAATAATAAGTAGCTATTCAACTGTATCACGAAAAGCAGATACAGTGAAACATTTCAACTACTGTCACTCCGTCAGCCATTACTCTGATATTTATGCATTGACTGATTGAGTCAAGGCTTCATGTCCCACTCAGCACAAAATATCAGCGTTGATAACACCAAACGCTATCAAAAGCTACCAGAATCAACTTTCGGTATCTTTCAGCATTTATAAACACACCAAAATACATAGCTCATTTCGGAGATGCGCTTTCCAGCCAATCTGACATTGATAAATCTAGATACAGTGCACTGCACTGAACGTAGATTAAGACCGAGCTACGTTCAGGACCGAGCTAAGTTCCATTCGTTGAACTAGAAACGGGTCAGGCAGGCTGTTTGCCACACGTTCACCGACCAGCGTTGTCGCTCAGCTGGGGGCTCTCTGTATTGCAGTGCTGGTTCTCTAGGTTCAAGTCCAGGCAGTGTGAAGTTTATTTGATACTTTATACCTTTTAGTGTGGCATCAAGTATTCTTTCCTATTTTATAACTTTTGTGTGTTAGTGATCGACTTACAGCCACACTTATTCGGTAAAAACGTTTCAGTAAAATATTTAATATTCACTGGACAGATGCATTGTCCGATAGGTTCAGTGGCGCACTGAACCTCAAGTGGTGCATTTGACATCGAAGTAGAACACAAAGCTGCAACAATTATCTCCTAGTAACCAACGTTACGTGAATAAGCATACCTGCATAAAACGGCTGAAGCATTATGAACGAATTTGTAAAAATGCACAGATTTACATAATTTTGCAATAAATTAAAAAACCGGAAGTTGACAATGTAAATACAGCTGTTACTAAATGTTAGATGGGACTCAATACTGCCAGTAAGTAACGCAGCCAGTTGTAGCAAATGCAATATCTAGTTTCTTGGCGAGACACTAGGCAGCTAAAGCTGCTTAGTGCTTAACTATTTTAGTAGTTACTAGTTAGTAACGACTTACACTACTAGATTTAGGTTAATTATTCACGTAAAAGTAGTTGTCATTGTTAAACAGACTATATTTTAACTCAAAAGTAGTTAGGCCTATTATCGACGAGGCCTATATATACTATTCAAAATTACATAAACTTAATAGTTTACAATTACAACGAACTAAAACATGTGTAAGAGCGATCGACGGACAGAGTAATAGCCCTAAAACAGCAAAAATTTTAATAATTGCTAAATTATAATCACGAAGCTAAAACACATCGCAACGTGCGCAAGAACTGTTAAATGCATTTAAACTTTTAAAGCACGGATAGATAAGTTTTCGTCGCAACAAGCAGTCAAGTTTGATTTTACCGCCGATCTGACTGGTATTGGAAACTGATCTGAGAAAGTATAAAGTAATAATATGGTTTTAAAAAAATAATTTAGTTAGATAGTATTGATGCGGACTTAGAGGTGATTGACACCTGCGTTTGTGATTTCCTGTTGAGTTGAGTTAAGTTGACCTATGATATGTAACTCTGTCAATCATCAGATTTAAATTTGTCACCTACCGCATCTGTTCTGTGATTACAATTTAGCAATTATTGTAATTGTTCGCAGTTTTTGAGAATATCGAAACTTAACCATTCGCCAAGTTTTATGTGCATGTAAGGGGAGATGAACCCGAACGCCGCAGACCCAATTTTAGACCTCATTCGCTTGGTGGATACCAAGACGACGTCCACGACGCGGTGACGGCCTCAGGACGACGTCGTCGAGTCGTGGTAAGCATCGCGGTAGACCGCGACTCGACGACATCGTCCTGAGGCCGTCACCGCGTCGTGGACGTCGTCTTGGTGTCCACCTGGCGAATAAGGTCTAAAATTGGGTCCGCGGCGTTTGGGTTAATTC
>Ga0209366_1000223_pt1 | contig 13213 bp, 7 predicted proteins | sample WorMetmaBAHAMAS2_FD_187391 | JGI IMG/M metagenome (GOLD analysis project Ga0209366, IMG submission 187391) | Marine gutless worms symbiont microbial communities from Max Planck institute for Marine Microbiology, Germany - Inanidrilus... | ecosystem: Host-associated > Annelida > Digestive system >...
GCACGGCGGCCGCAATGCGCGGTAAAGTGGGATCGGAATTTGAAACCGAAATTAGCTATAATGCGCCAATGCACTTCCGTCACAGACAGACGGACAGACAGACGGACACTAATATCATAGCATAAAAAGCGCATGATGTATATATTACATCTCGCACTAACAAACTGATATCCTTTTTCACTCGGCTCACAAATTATGAATTTTCAATTTTGTTACTTATTTAATGTTTAGATGTTTACTTGTGTAAAATTGTTAAATAAAAATACGCGGATGAAACGCAACAATATGTTATAAAAAGTGGTGCTACGAGCTTAGAGTAGATTTAAGTAGCTTTGTGCAAGTATCTTGTGCTAGTCAGCGCATTTGTGCCTTCATCTAATGGAATGTCTGCACTGAAGATGAAGTAGCATACCCGAAAATCCCTGTGATAGTTTATTATGCCTGGTAATTGAGAAGTTAATTCCTTCTCCTAAGGCAAATAGTAAAATGCGGGCCTGCGAGGATGCGGGCCTGCAGTTTAGGGTTAGTAGGGTTAGGGACAAGGTTAGGGTTAGGGATAGGGTTGGTGTTTGGGTTAGATTATAGATTAGCACATTTCACTTTTCATAGTGTCTATACACACGGCTGGCTGGTGTACTAAAAATAGATATGTAAATATATGTATATATGTCGATTTATTACTGCTCTTTGAAGCAAGCTCATTGACTGGCGTTGTAGCTCAGCTGGGAGCGCACTGGTCTGCATTGCTGCGTTTTCTAGGATCAGGATCGAATCCTGACGGGTGATTTTTTTCTATTTTTTTTATCTTTTTTTGTTTTTGTACTGAAATTTGTGTTTTATTTTGCAACATTTTCACTTATTCAGAAAAACATCAAGGCGACGTAGCGCTGTAGATCATGCATAGAAGATTGTCCCTAATCATCGCATGCACAGCCAGCCGTGTGACGACCACTTCGGTTTTTGTCTAAACACATGGCTAGCCGTGTATAGCATCAGTCTTTACTTTTTGTCACACTAGCGGCCCGCAGGCCCGCATTTTGCCCATAGCCTTCTCCTAAGCATGGTGTCATAAAAGCAACAGACAGGAAGTTTGTAGCAGACTGAACGGGGACATGTGGAATGTGGATGGACGGACGGTCGCAACTATTACAGCGTAATTTTTCCAGTGAAATTTATGTTTACTTAACAGGAAGAAGTGGCTACATACTGGTAATCTTCTTAGTACTCGCCAAGAGATTGGCTGTGAAGAGCGTCTTAAAAATGATGTATTTTGTGTAGAGTGGGCCCATGCGACATTGAATCTTAATCAGTCACTGTACTAGTAACCTATTCTCATTGTTTAAGCTAAATTAGTTTGGAAGCGAGATATTTGACAGATTTTCTCTGTATTTGTTGACAGGCACAATGCGCAGACAGAAGATAGCAAACGGTGAGATGACTAGTGATGGGTGGAGAAAGGAAAAGAATGGAGATGTAGACCACCTTGTGCACGATACGGAAGAGTTCCAGAGTCCGGGATCCGGTTCCCGCCTTCGTCTTTTTTTCCTGAGGACTTTTGTTCCGCTCTTTCTGATGTCGTTTACACCAAACCTGGTCATCATTCTCTGGTACACGACCTTTCACTGTGATGGAAGCTTCGCCCGGCTTCTCCAGATTCTTTCCGGCGATGGTATTCTGGCTGGAATTGGACAAATTTGGGCAGACATACACATAGCAAGTCCGATAGCGGTTATGGTGATCACGGGGTACCTTATCTGGGCTCTGGTGCTGATGGTAACAATGCCCGGGCCTATGGTGGAAGGACCGGTGACTCCAAACGGCAACATCCCACGCTATCGGGACAATGGTTTCTCTTGTTACGTCATTACAATGATCTCCTTTGCACTATTGGCTGTTCTCCTTCCGCGCTGGACTGGATACTCAGTTACGATCGTATATGATCGTTTTGACGAGTTTCTTGGGACGCTCACCATATTTACCCATTTTCTGTGTATCTTCCTGCACATTAAAGGTCTGCTGTGGCCTTCTACAACTGACTGCGGAACATCAGGCAACCTTATCTTCGACTATTATTGGGGCACCGAGCTGTATCCACGCGTGGCTGGAATCGACATCAAAGTGTTCACCAACTGCCGCTTTGGAATGACGGTCTGGCCGCTGCTGGTTGCCATATTTACACTGAAGGTATACACTACTTGTCATTTTGTATGTCCCCCACCACATGACAGGGCTTTTCTAGGGAATGTTTTAGAACTGCGCCACCCAAGCCTTTTGTTTTCCTGACTGACCAAAAATCGACAAATTCAGTTCAAAGTCAAATGAATGTGCTCAAAAATATTAACAAAATGTACCGTTGGCTGCAAAACTAGTGTTTACAACTGTACAACTTTATTTAGAACTGCAGATTTTGTGTAGAGCTACATGTTAAAAAAGCCCTGCCATATGGTAGGGGTGCATAAAGCAATGCTGCAGTTTTTCTGTCCATTTGTCTCTCACCCATTTGCTAGATGGCTGCCAGTATTCCTGCATCTAACTACCATCAGCGCCTCGGCAGGGAACATGTCACTTTGCTGCACAGTTCCTGAAGCTATGGATTAATTACGGCCGTGCAACATATGAAGAAAGAAACTATAACATTTGTCACTGACTTGCACTAGTTCTTATTATATTATGGCATAATGGGGCAGCCAATCAGGCCAGCCATGTCACACGTATCTACGGACAGTTAAATCTGACCTCTGTCCTCTTATTATTGGTCTGGCAACCGCTTATCATCATGCACGTTATTGACAAGCATAGAGCAGGCTTGTAGGAGTGGCATCATCCATCATCGGACAAGCCACACACTGATGTTATTGTTGGGCAAAAATGGCTGAACCGATCGAGATACTGTTTTGTAGATTTGTGTGGTCCAAGGAACCATGTATTACTGTAGTTGAGGCCCTGATCCCACACGAAAAGAGGAACTGTTAAGGAGGTATAAATACAGCACCCTTGCATGATGGACTCATCCAGCCTTAGCACCTGCTGTCGTCTTTTACAGAATGCAGCCATAACCATGCAGCAGAGATGTCACAGTATTGATGCAGCCTGTTGCCAAATTACTACGGCCACTTACCAGTACTGTTGTTGTTATTGATAATTGTTTAATTTCCATTTCGTGAAATTGGTGTTTTGGCCTACTTTTATTAAACTTACTATAATACTATTACTTTTATACTTTAGTATTGTAACTCGTAGTCATATGTTGTAACTAATTGAGTAGTGATGCTGCAAGATCAAATAAACCATTGATTGATCAATTGATTGAAATGGTGTTTGCAGAATTATGAGCTGCATGGTTTTGTCGACGGTGTCTGGGTGTCAGCAATACTGCAGATGGTCTACTTCACCAAGTTCTTCTGGTGGGAATCCGGCTACATGCGGACCATTGATATCATGCTTGACCGGGCTGGGTTCTACATCTGTTGGGGTTGCCTCTGCTGGATTCCCGGCGTCTATGCGTCCGTGAGCATGTACATGGCCTCGCGGTCAGTAGAGCTCGGCTTTTTCTGGTCGATCTTCGTCCTCGCGGCCGGCATCATCAGCTGCATGATAAACTACGCCGCCGACCGCCAGAAACTGGTAGTCCGCCAGTCCAACGGCGAGTGCCTGGTCTGGGGTAGACCGGCGGAGGTGATCCGGGCCGAGTATAGGTTAACCAGCGGTCAGACTCGGACCAGCCTTCTCCTGGTTTCCGGTTACTGGGGACTTGCCCGCCATTTCCACTATGTGCCGGAGGTGGCCCTGGCATTCCTCTGGTCGGTCCCGGCTCTCTTCGTTAACGTCATGCCGTACACCTACGCCATTTGGCTCACGATGCTTCTCGTCCACCGCACGTACCGAGACGACACCAAGTGCCGCGAGAAATACGGGAAATACTGGGACGAGTATTGCCGCAGGGTGTCGTACAAGATGATACCATACGTATTTTGAAACCATTTTTCTCGGTTCTGCCAAATCCCAGTTTTTCAGCGTTCAAGCTACAGCGTTCAACAAAAAAATACCGAAAGCCTGCTAGACTCATCCACCGTAAATTCCGAGGCACCGATCTGCACCGTGCTGATTTCTGATAATTTAGATGACACCTTGACATTTCATGGGCAGTCAGGTAACTACAGCAGCATGCATATAGATACAGTAAAGATGACATGGATATTTTTGGTAGTAATTAGTGTTAGAACGGACAGGTCTTGGTACTGATTCCGGACCACATCCGGGCCACTGTAGATCGAATCGGTGCTGGTCGGCTTTTGTAGATCGGCACTGGTTCAACAGTACCAGTAATCAGTGTTGGCGGTATGTCTCCTGTGATGTTGTCCTGTCGTTATCAACCTGGGAGGTTGCTCTACATGCTGACGTTGTATCTGTACCTAGATGAACCAGTGCAGATTTCATCGGTCACACTAATGTGGGATTGGATTACCAGGTAATTACCACCATCACCAGCAGAAAACATGGCACATTTTATTGCCGTTCATAACTGCTGGACCATGTACTGACTCAGCCGGTTCAAGCGACATAAATTTACTGAATCGGTCCGGTCCAGTTTTTGGTAGATTATTCTAACTCTTGGTTGTAAGCACAGCTATCTGTATAGCACCATACGTCTTAGTTGGAGGGCTCGTGTAAAGGGAGTTACAACTCCCCTCTCAGTAGGCGGCCGGTGGCACATTTCAGAAAGGATTGGGTGAGTCCGCTGGTTAGGGTTATTTCTTTATGTTTCATTCTGTGCTTTGCCACTGTTGGTTTGGTCACGGGAAGGATGCCCGGCTGCAGAATTCATCGTTTTGGAATGCTTTTTGATTACCAACTCTGTTAGCGGAGAAGGTACTGCAGTCAGTCGTGTCTGTCTGGCTGTCCGTTTGTTACCACTCTTTCTTTTCAACTTGAGTTTATGTCTCAGTATGGGTCGTCACCCTAACTTGCCTTGGATTGAAAGTCAAGGTTATGGGTTAGAGTTAGGTTAAGTATTGACTTACGGACTTATCCAGAGCCTGTTATACTAATCCCTTGAAGTTCCATTTTGTAACATTTGGAGGAAGATAACCCAAGAAGGAACTGGCTGACCCAGGTTTACCTAAAAACGGGATGTAAAGTAGTAAAGTATGGCAATTCCCAACATGCCTCACTGCTACAGAAACTCGCATGCCATATGGGGTCACAGTTTTACCTGCCAGAGGTGACATTCCCGCCTTTACCCCAGCCAGTTAAAGCTGGTACTCGATTTAGCGATCCTGAGGCTGAGTTGGCATAATTGGTTTAGTTAAATACTGAGGTGGTATACCTGTCCAATAACATCATCCATCCCATTACTTATTGGGCTCACTATTGGGTAACTTTGTTCATTGCACAAAGAATGCTACCACTATGCCGAACTGCCAACAAAATACTAGTAGTTACAGTAGCAGTATTTAAATAGGGCCTTAAAGTTTGCTGATACAGACACACTGGTGGCTTCAGGTAAGAGTTTATGTTTGCGTTTTACATGTACATGCAACTTGAAGTCGATGTAGATTCTTGGCTATTTTCATGCATAGGATTATCCTGAGAACAGTTTACAACGATACGTAGATGCGTTAGGCTATTATAGAGTGTGATATTATTGGCAATTTTGGGACGAAGTCATTCATTGTATTTTTCGCTTTCTTAGCATCTTTGTGTGTTAGGAATGTTTATAGTTGTAATTGCTAAACGATGTTGCCGTGTGTCGTATTTAAAACTGCTATTATTGGGCTCTTGAGTCGTGCCAAGTTTTGAGCGTTCAAGATTGCGGAATGAAGTCATTTGTTCGTACGTTTTTGTTTTCTTCATAGCTGCATAACACTTCAAGATGGGTGTTATTAATACGCCGAATGAACATTGCAAAGGGTCAAAGGTCAAAGGTCAAAGGTCATGGTACCCTGCAAGTCTAGTAACCATAGTAACCGGTAGTTTCCGTCTACGAGTAGGCCATGGTGTCGGCCTGTGGGTCCATGACCTTTGACATAGCCCAGCATGCATGGGGCAAGATGTTCAATCCACTTATTACTGATGGATTGGCCTAATGGCCGCTATTGGCTTATCAGCTACATATGGCTGCTATTGGCCCATACTGCCAGACAGTTAACTTTAACATCAACCCTAATTTATCACTCTTTGCACGGAAGTTTGCAGCCATAAATAAACATCCAGCAAACGATGTCAAATGTTAAGGAAGTAACTGATTACCTTCATTTGAATGCCGATGGATTAGACCGATAGTGGACATTAGGCCAATACATCAGTTAGTTACACCCTTTTAAGAATGCTTATAATTGTAATTATCATTTGATGTGAATGTGTTTGTTGGTTGGTATTGTAGACTGTGCGATGTTTATTGACATAATGTGTCCTATAAAATGATACTATATGTTTTAAAGCTATTTATTGTTTTGTGGATTCTCAGATTAAATCCCACATTTACGATGTTTAAGATTTTGGGAAAGACGTCATTTGTTTATAATTTTTCATTTTACCGACACAGTGGTATGCTAGTGTGGTATTAGCTGTGGCCCTCTGTCTATTCATAACAAGTTGGATTCCTGTCAGAATGGCCGAGCAGATTGACTGGTTTTTTGCATAGATGTGCTGCATCCTTTGACTTATACCATGCCGAATGTGAGGAAATTTTGTTATCTCCGATAACAAGGGTATTTGGGGCAAGGTGCACTTGCGTATAGTCCAACTGATGCCACCGCCACTCACTGTTCTTGCTTCAGTAAGTCCAGATTGGTTTTACCTTTTCTATTACCAGCTCACCCGGGTAGTTCCGGACAAAGAGCTGTTAAACGGGTGTTGTTGTTGTTGTTCCCTCTGGAATTTTGCCCCAAAATTTGAACTTTGAAAAATTTTGCCACAGCTTGTCGACTGTCTCAAGTGTGGTCAACTTAGTTCAACCAACGACTGTCACCAGTTTATAACACTGAGTGTCCATCTTTGTGTACAACACTGTGGGACTTGATGCAGAGCATCGTGCAAATCTGACTGCAACAGCTCAGTCGTATCTTCGTAGTTGCGTAACTTACTAGGCACATTTATGATTGTAGTTGGCATTTGATGTGAGTGATTGTCGTACATGTATATTATTTTTTTAGGATTTATGAAGTTTAATAACTGAGATCCATTTTAGACGATTGATTTAACGTTTATTTGTGGAACCCGCCGACGACGTAACTGTCCGATACACCAAAAAATGTTTGTTGCCATGCTGCACCAATGCTTGTTTATGTACTATGCAGTATTTGATGTGAAGGTGGACTTGTGCATTTGCTGCAGAATTCATCGTTTTGGAATGCTTCTGATTACCGACTCTGTTAGCGGAGAAGGTACTGCAGTCAGTCGTGTCTGTCTGGCTGTCCATTTGTTACCACTGTTTCTTTTCAACTTGAGTTTATGTGTCAGTATGGGTCGTCACCCTAGCTAGCCTGGGATTGAAAGTAAGGTTATGGGTTAGAGTTAGGTTAAGTATTGATTTACAGCCATAATAGTGTGTTTTTATTGCCACGTCGTCAGCGCCTAGCGCGATGACGTGTGCGGCACGGCAGAGACCAGCTACAGTGGACAGCCCAGTGTGCGAGGGCGTGGTATCACGGTCGGTCTGATCTAAATCTTCGATCGAGGACAAGTTCTCTAGATCACAGTTTATTTCAGTTGCACTTCAAGTAGAGGATCTTGCTATAAGATACATTATTTCGCATATGCACTAGTGCGACAAGGATCCCACTCACCTGGAAAACCTGAAAAATTTTGGGAAATTTGTCAACCTGGAAAACTCATGGAAAACTCCTGGAATTTTATGTTAGACCTGGAATTTTTGGTATGATAAGTCGATTTACGCTGGGTTTGACACTGTAATGGCTGTATCGTGTACAAGTTAATTCGTGTTACAAATGAATGAACGATGAACATCGATGATCGTCTTGTATTTTATATACGTCGGCTGCGAACTATAACCAAAAGCACCTGGAAAATTCTAAAATTGGACTGGAAAATTCCGGGATTTTTTTTTCTTCCAAAAGAGTGGGAACCCTGTGCGATGGATTTCTTGCTTCATAGTTGTCTGTGTAAATCACAAGTGTGTTGCTTCATACCGTTCGTAGTTCAATGCATTCAGTTGTATTGTCGTTGTATCTTAAGTGTTGTTTTAAACGTATTGACAACAAGTTAAAGCACTTGTTTTCACGTGTTTGCAACGGCATTTGCACCCTTTCTCAGCAACCATGTCATCCTCAAAAAATTCCTCATTAAGTGAGATCACTCGTTCAATACATATCAATATAACCTTATCTCTGGAGTCATCTGTCTATCCAGTTCTTTCTATAGGTGTAGTCAGAGGGTGTTCATAGATTTTTTTGTGAGGGATAGAGTATAAAAGTGTAGATTATACTGTTTATGCACTGTTGTGCATATAATACTGGTGTGTGAGTAATTAATGCATTCCCCCCATAGAATTTGTCAAGTAGCCTTAACTTTGCACAGAACTATGCCGTTTACAACCATAAATGAACATACAGCAAATGTTCGATTATAAGGATGTAAGGGATTTCCTGCATCTTTGAGGCCGTAAGGCCACTGAGTTCGTTACTCACACCTGTATTGGGTATTTTCTGGTGCATCATTGCCCACTTTTGTTCGTCACACTGGCTATGATGTGGAAGACTGGACATTTATCTGCAACTGCTGAAACTTGTTACTGTTACGGTTGTTTTGTTTAGGTTGTTTTTAGTGCGACTTTCTGCTATATAGCATAGCATGTGGTGCTTATACTACTAGTATGATGTTTATCTGTCAATCTGTAATGTCGGTGAGTTGTGATCACACAGTGCAACAAAAAGTGGACATTGGCACATGCCTTTGCTACTATACTTGCATGTCAAAGATGATGTGGATCATAATTGCCTGTGATCCTGAATTCTACTAAGCCAGTGGGGTATAGAAAATGTGAACTTTAGCACTTTGGTGGCATCAAATGGTTTGCATGTCGTGCTAGCTCAGCATCTGCTGAGATTTTTTGTTGATTGTCATTATAGTCTTAGGCACTAAATAAAAATATGACGTGTTTGGCAGTCGTTTTTGAGACTTTGCTTGTATTTACTGTATTACTCTCTATTTTTGTTTTACAAATTACAGCAACTGTTTGACTGCAGCTGGAAGAATGATTTCACTGCATACAAGCAGTATTTTGTTTTAACATTATATTACTCTTGAAAAATTGATTGAAGTTGGCACTTGAATGTGCTCTCAAATGCGAAGGTTTTAAGGCCCCGGCTTTGTAACATTGCCCTTGGCCTTGTCCTTGACCTTCTGAATCCTAGATGCCAAAATTTTGGCCTCGGGTTTGACGGATTGGCCACTGCCTTGGCCTATAGCATTTGGCCGTGTTTAACATTACTGCTCAAATGTCACAGCACACTATGTAATATGCTTGCGTTCAGTTGTATCTAGCACTAGATTTAGGATTGTTAAGGACTTTCACTGACATTGATGAACTTAATCATTGAATCCGCAAACAAGGTAATGATTTATTAAATATCAGTCCCAGTTGTAGCCTCTGGTGAGTCACTTTGAGCAATCATTCTATTTCTGTTGCCTATGCTTGGTTATTATATCCAAACATAACATTGTCAGAGATAAACCATCCATTGCTAGAGGAAAATGTGGACTTTAGCACTTTGGTGGCATCAAATGGTTTGCATGTCGCGCTAGCTCAGCATCTGCTGAGATTTTTTGTTGATTGTCATTGTAGTCTATGCACTATATAAAAATATGACGTGTTTGGCAGTCGTCTTTGAGACTTTGCTTGTATTTACTGTATTACTCTCTATTTTTTTATTTACAAATTACAGCAACTGTTTGACTGCAGCTGGAAGAATGTTTAGGAAATACAAACCGACTGTTTTATCTGAATTAGGGCCTTTAAGAATTTATGTGTATAAATATATATGGAATATCTGTTGAAGTTTGGACGTGTGCTTTCTGAGATATATTAGTGGTCAAACATCAGGCAGACATGCTGATTTTATCCTCTACTGGGGACAAAGTTTATATTGCAAATTGTATGAAAACTATTAATTTGTATGATGAAATATAATCTAAGAGACATGATCTAACTTTGTTCTATCCATCCTGTCAGCCATAGAAGCATGTTGTCTCTACGGGACTACAAAGTGCTTTGGCACAGTTAGTGAGATATGCAAATTACACAACCCTGGTACACGTATTCATAACGTTTAAAATAAATGTGTCTAATGTGAAGATGTTTGCCTAGGCCAGCTGGCACAGCCAGTTTTAGTTTCAATAAATCTAGCCCATTTGGATGTTTTTGGCTTTTATCGCTTTGATTTTCTGTTTTATTACATTTGTATGTTGTTGCTGTAACCTCCAGAAGTTTCTTGGGAAAGTTTTAGGAAATACAAACCAACTGTTTTATCTGAATTAGGGCCTTTAAGAATTTATGTGTATGAATATATATGTGTGTAGTTATTAATAGTGTTATAATGTGTATTAAATAAGTGGTTACATGTTAGTATACTACATTATGTGGTAATGTATATTATCGGTATTTCTATTTATTTTTGTTGTGAGATGTTATGTAGAATTTTGTTGATAAAAGGTAACGTAGCAGTCAAGTTACATTTTCATTGGGTGTCTGCACCAGGACTTAATATTCTAGGCTTGTTTTCAGTTATATGTGTGAATAGTTATGCATATGTCATTTAATTTTGTAAATGTATACACAAAACCATGTAAACATTCACTAAATGTTTACAAAAATGTAGCAAAATACAGATGGTTTGCAGTCACTATAATGGTATTATGTAGGTAATGTCTAGCAGTCACCTGTGATGTAAACGCAGTAGCCTTCAGTGTAATTCATTTTTCCGAATTCGGCTTAATTTTGCAGTAACTTGCAATAATCTCACTGAACTGTTTTAGTTGACTATTTTTACACACCAAATTTTGTCAGTGTCTCCGTGTGTACACTGCAGTGGTTAGTTCTATGTTGTGTGTTTCTCGTTAAAAGGTCAAGGGTCAAGGTTATTAAGTAATTTTTAAGTAGAGCTAGAACTGTGCTAGCAGAGTTATGACAGTTGTTTACTGCAACTAGTCTGATGTGTGCATTCTACGAACAGTAAGCATACCTGAACACCTCGGTCTTTGTATAATGTTCTTGCAACATATTTAACAAGTTACCAGTAGGGTCACTTGACAGTCTAGTGGCTAAGGCATCGGACTGGTGACTCAGTGGTCACAAGTTTGAGCCCCTGGCCGCCACGCTGTCGAGTAATGACCTTGGGCAAGTTGTTCACATCCACGTGTCTCTGTCACCAAGGAGCATAATTTGGTAATGGCCGCTGGGCAGTGGCGCTCTTTGGCTGGGAAGATAGATGGTGGAAAGTAATGACAGCATGCCGCCGGGTGGATGGCTTAAAGCCACTTGCAGGCTGACCACCTGTACACCAGTATGAGCTACAGACCCGACGCTTGGTAAACGAGTATGTTAGAACTTTTCCTTTTTTTTCCGGTAGCGCAAAGTAATTTCAGAACAGGCCACATTCCTGGGGGGAATCGTCATGATTGTAACAGCCATGTTGCCATTGCGTTGTCAAGCGCTAAAGTCAGAAGGTAAGAAAACACAATTTCTTACACTTCTGGTTATCAGAGCAGCATGCTGATAGTACTAATCGATTTGCAAGGTTTGATTTCCTATTAGTATTCTATAGATACCTAATGCTTAGTTTGCATTGTTTCTAAGATACAGCATGCTAATTTTAGTATTTCAAACAGTTGGGTGGGAAAACTGCGGAATTACCAAGCCTGCAGTGTTCATTTTATAATGGTGATGATGTAGAACATCATGACCATGAAGTGATGGTCAGTCTGACCTTGCCCTTTACCTTGACCTTGACTTTGACCTAACTAGACAAGGCAACACCTTCATACCTGACAACTTATAGACATTTACGGTGTGTGACTTAATGCATTGTAACTGTTACTCTTTGTATTGTTCTTGTTGAACAAATTAAATAGATAAATTATATCATTTATTGACTGGTTGTGAACGTCATGTTACAGTCTGAGTGTAAATTTTTTTATAGATAAATGTATTCATAAATGCCTGATGTGTTCAAGTTTTGTTTTGAAAGTGTTATTAAATTTTAACCTAACTTAAGTGGTTGTTATTAGGTCTTGCTACTATTTTTCTCATCTCGGTAATCTTATTTGACTTTGAAGTCATTCATTATGTACGAATACCCTATCATGATATTATGCTCCATATGGTTATGTATAGAGGACATTGTTAATTATTATTATTCGAGGACATAAGGTATTATGCATGTATTGTTGTGAAAAATTTTAATCGAATGAATTCACAGCATGTTCATTCAACTTTCCTATATTTTAAGTTAACACAGGTTACATAAAAACTGCATGAGTTTTGTGCAAGGTATGCAAAATGCAAAAGTAGGTTCAGCATGTAGAAATGGCAACATAATTTGTTTGGAAAATGACTTAAAGAACTGCAGTTTAAGAGCCTGAATGGCAAAAAGGAATAGTTGATGACAAACCAAATAGTCGGAATCGGATTTGATCATACGTACCGAATTTAAAGTAGTTTGTAAATCTCCGTGCACTTACGTGATGCAACTGACCCTCAGTGAACATTATTTTTTTTATTAAACAAACTTTTTTTAGTTTTGGTGACAAATTATCTGATTATCAGAAGATAGAGAGATTTTAAGATGTATATACACTGTGTCTCAAAAAGGATCCCCGGACATTTATAGCTGTAACTCAAGCAAGCATTATCTGATTTTCGTAATTTTTAGCAAAAGCATTTCTGGGAAAATAAACAAGCTTTTTTTCTCAATCTCTCAGTAATGTTTGCACTAAAAATTGTGAAAATCGGATAATGTTTGCTTACGTTACAGCTAAAAATGTCAGGAATCCTTTTTTGAGACACAGTGTATATTTGAGATTCAGGGGCGTCGATCCCTATGGGACAGGGGGGACATGTCCCCCTCCCAATATTTCCAATATTTATGAAGGGGGAACATCCATGGTAATGTCCCCCCAATATTTTAGAAGTGATGTTGTTTAGGATGTTGGCGAGAGTGACAGCAACTGTTGTTTGTTGTATTTTAATGCAAAT
>Ga0209366_1000227_pt1 | contig 13053 bp, 10 predicted proteins | sample WorMetmaBAHAMAS2_FD_187391 | JGI IMG/M metagenome (GOLD analysis project Ga0209366, IMG submission 187391) | Marine gutless worms symbiont microbial communities from Max Planck institute for Marine Microbiology, Germany - Inanidrilus... | ecosystem: Host-associated > Annelida > Digestive system...
ATTTAATGCCGGATTAAAATTAACGGGAGATTAATTTGCTGTGGAAAAACCGGACCTTAGTATTCTGTTTCAAATTAACCTGCAGGTTCAACGTACTACGAGGCTGCACATATGAGTGTTCTCTATCAGATTCCACAATATGCACTCGTGGCAATCGGAGAGCTGTTCACGAGCATTGCTGGTGAGTATGCTTGTCAACTTGTAGGATTTGTCTGTAAATTCTGTTAGGTTACAGTACAGCAGGCAATTTCTGCTCTTTATTATTCCATCTGAATTGTTTCATTTTTGTGTTTTTTTTTATACAGATGTATCACTGTACTGATTCATTTCTTGATGATGCTGTAGTTGGTGTAACCTAGGGTGGCCCAGAAGTATATATATATCTGTTAAGTAAAATAACATTTAATGCACCACATATTAATTGGATGCATCGTAGTGGAGAGCGTATAAATGAGAGACACTCTGTATGTTGATATGTTGCGTAAACTGCTCGTTGTTGTGAGTATGAATGCTTCCAAAACCAGAGATAAAATAGTGTTGATGTTTGTGTTGGTGTCAGTGCCAGCATATCACATAGCTATGAAAATGTAAGGTAGACGTTTTAGGTCCGGTTTTTCCACAGCAAATTAATCTCCCATTAATTTAACCCGGCATTAAATCCGGCAGATAATGATCAATTTACTCAGATGTCGTTTTTACACCGGCAGTCAATTAAAATCATCCTAAATGGACAATTTAATTGACGAACTGCCAGTGGAAAAACGACATCTGAGTAAATTGATCACTATCTGCCGGATTTTATGCCGGATTAAATTAACGGGAGATTAATTTGCTGTGGAAAAACCGGACCTTATAAAGCCAAAATTGTGGCATAAGTGTTTAAGAGGGATGCACATGTAATTTCTGCAGTCATGAATAATGCTTTGTAAACTGGCAGACATTTGCTAAGTTTCATATGCTACATGTATGAACTTATTCATCTAACACTATTTAACAGACCAATGTTTGGTTGCGTGCAGGACTCGAGCTGGCGTATATCTATGCCCCACGGTCAATGCAAGGCATTATCATGGCATTCTACTGGTTTTCACAGGGTGTCGGCTCGCTGCTTGGTTCAGCCATCATCAACCGGTTTGAAAATGTCTGGTTTACAGGGTATAATTATGGAAACATCAACTGTCGGACATATGAAGAGGCCCGCAAGATTTGTCACCTCGACTACTACTTCTACTTTGTTGGCGGTCTGCAGGTGTTGGGCATCGTGCTGTTTGTACTGGTGACTTGGGGCCTTGATATTGGTCGACCGGTGGCGATGCGTGTACAGAGACAAGGCCACACACTGGTGCGTCCTACTGACAATCGTGCTAGGTCCGGTAATTCTAGCAGCCCTGTTGATTTGTCAAGAATACCTTGCGTTCGTCCTAGAGCCATTAACAATAGCCAGTCTCCGCCTGAAACGTGAGACCAGTTGGTGGCTCACTAGTTCTATATTCTGCGTTCTTTCGATCCTGCATCTTACACAATATTGTGCCTCTTCACTGGCTGTTGAAAACAGACAAGTGAAAGTGAAGTGTTTGTGACATGTGTCTACGTGACTAAATGTACCAGTGCCAAGCACATGAAAGCAATAGTCTTCTACCAGTCTCTCACACGGACAGTTTATTATAATGACAGGCTGTAAAGTGTCGCGCAATTTTATTGATATTTTAGTTTGTACATTGATCCCAGTTTTATTACAGCAGATATGGAATAAATATCTTAGGAACCCACCTTAACGTGGAGTTAAAAGGACAGAGTATGAAAGCTGCAATTTTGCATGCATGCTATTTTAAACTGAAATAAAACAGCTGTCAAAGCAACATTATTTTCTGATACAAATACTGTTAGATACATGTATTTGTACTGTTCTACTTTGGTGCTGTTAGTAAGAAATTGAACCTTTCTATTGTACAGCCGTATCTTGTAAAAAATAAAGTGACGGAAAATAATAAGTCAGCTGCAGTAGCATTTTAACTATGAGTGCTTCCTAGTCTTAGTTTGAAGGATGTGTTATGCACCACATTGCTGTGAGCTTGTGTATTAGTCTGTTGGACCAAACAGTGCCAAGCTACCAGAAGTGCTTTATCGGCAATCAGTAATGTAGTCTTGAAAGTTTGGGTCTTGGTCTCGAGATTCCTCAAAAATAAGAGAAGTGTTCTTGGTCTTGAAGAAAGTCTTGAAAATTTTTCAATATTTTGATAAATGATGATACACACACTTTATTATAAGTTACATTTGTAACTGTAAAATTTTTACTTGAATTTCACTATGATTTGTGTGATTCTGTGTCAGACTAATGCTTGCATGCAACATTTTCAGTTTGTTAGAGCATTTTATTGTGCTGATAGCAGCCAAGCAATCCCGGCTTACTATTATTCACAAAATACTACTGCATACTCATTGAAAAATACCTTATAGTTGGTTCTTTTGACTATGCTGCCAAACACAGTGGCTCTTACAGCCTGCTATTTCTGCATACATGTTATGTACATCTATTTGCCAGCTAACTTTATTGTATTATTTGCTGGCAAAGTATTAACTTTGTGGGCCAGCTGTGACGGTGACAGTGATGCATTTAAGGCCTATAATGTTTTGTATTAAATTGTTAGCAATATTCGATGTTATACAATGCAACATTCTATAAGTCCATTGTAGATATTTCTTCTAAGTGCTGTGATTTAGATTTCACAACTGTTATGATGTTCTGTTTGTGGCATTTTAGATTATTTTATTTTTATGTACAGTATACAGTGCAGTGCATGTACTCTGTATTCAAGACCCTCCCCCACTTCTTGTTTTCTTATATAACATCTAGACCACTTAACCAATTAGTACAAGATTTGTAGCTAGCAGATTTGTTACATATTCTTTGGTGTCAGTGACGTAATTGTGAGTTTTACACATTCCAGCAAGACAGTGCACCGGCACACAGAGCTCAAGAGACAATAATGTGAAACTCCAGACTTCGTCTCATCTTCTCTTTGGCCACCCAACAGTTCTCAATTTCGATCCCGTAAACTACAAAATATAGGGATTGATGAACAGATTGTGCATAAAAAGAAAATTTGAGATACTGATGAGCTGCAAGAATGCATTGTTGAGGAATGAAAGCAGGTATCTGTCATAGACTCTGCTATCAGAGTGGCGCTGTTGACTAAGGGCATGTGGAAAAACAACAGGCGGACATTTTGAGCACCAACTGTGAATAAGTCATTGCTCGCTGGACAGTATTACTCGGTTAAAACATTTCTGGCTCACATTTTTGATGCACAAAGATATGAAGGACTGCAAATGCATGTGTCGTGTGCTGCTACATAACCTCAGTTGTTGCACAGTTTAGCAATTATCATTTAATGTGTAATGTGTCTTTAATCTGCATCCTGAAGGCTACAGTTGTGGCCAATTTTATTTGGATTTGTTTTGAATTGTTTGATCATACTGGCATACTGCAAAACAAAAGAGGGTGTTTTTTCCCTTTACACAGTATATACTTTGACTGATAACTAACCATGAGAGATAAGGAATTATATAATTCTAATGAAGCTGATTATGGCTGTTAATAGCAAACTAGTTTTATATGAATTTTAAGCTAGTGCCCATTTCATGTTTTTACTGTGTGACGCTATGCTAGTGCCAAAGATCTCCGTGAAAATCAAATGGGGTCATACCCACAGGGGCGCCAAATGCAGGTGGGGTAGATTAAAACTAGCGACGTGTGACAAATAACTCGCTATAATTCAAAAAGAGTACAAAATAGATGCATAGTTTTTATTAAAAGTCGAATAGGAAGTTACATGCGCTTTATGTAATTGTTATGTTGCCAGTCACCTTGGGTGACCCCTAACCACCCCAGTTTCTAAATTTTGGATTGCCTTTGAGATCTTCATTGTGGATGAACATAGAGACGTCAAAATTACTACACAGGCTGATTGTACCAATTCCCAGCCATAGACGACAAACCGATGATGAAAGGGGCGTGGTTACGTTATGTGACGTGTTTTTTTTAATTTTTGGGACCACATTCATAGCTGAGTTATGGCTGAAGCTATAGTTGTCAAATTTTGTACACGTAGACTATATCAAGTCATTCCAAACGAATGACGTCACCCCCCAAAATAGACTATTTAAATTTTCATTCCCCTAAAATATCTCTAGAATGGCTAAAGGTAGAGACTTCAAATTGTATACAGTGGTTTACCATGTGACGCATTAGCAATTGTCCCTTAATGAGCATGGTCATGGTGATGTGACAGCTTTAAATTTTGGGAAATACGTGAAAATATCTGGGAAATGGTGCAAAACAGACCACAAACAGGAAGTGATATACAGCCTGTTTAATAGCAGCAATTACGATGACCTTGGGTATATGTAAGTCATTCATCGATTGCAAGCTTTTTCAAATTGGATATTTTGTAATTGCAATATTTCTATACTTACAAGTGCATCACGAGTCTCTTTGCAATAGCAGAGCTTCTTGTTTTGATAACATGAATAATAATTTCTAGAGTGCACTTACAGGAATCACTGTTAGATGTGCCTTGATTGCTGTTGTTGTTGCTGTGCTCATTGCTGATTGTTTAAAACAGACTGTAATGTATTTTTTATGGCATTATATAATGGCATATTACAAGTGCACATATTGAACAGAATGTATTCTATATTCAACCGAAAGTTATTTTCTATATTATAGTGTACGTTGAGTAGCACACATTTGTCCTGTTATAAAGAATTCACAGTGACTGTAGTCTGCTGTTTCATTAATTATGTAATATACATATAGTTTATAAATTGTGAGCAGTAAATTCTGCAGATTGTTCTGCCCTCCAGTTAGTGGGTAAATCTAACCAATGATGTTTGACTGGAGGTTAAGGGGAAAATTATCGGATTGTTTTACACAATGATATGCACACATACAGGGTGGCTCAAAATAAAATACCCCACTAGACAGTATGCAGTATCTCTGCAACCAGTGGTCTGATTTTAAAAATTCTTGAAGCTGCTTAATCCTGACACATCTGTGAATCTAATGTTGTACAAAGTATCCACTGCACCTTAGTTATACAACCACACTACCGTGTATATCAGCAGTTCTTAAATTTGCATGTTGGTTAACCTTTAGATTTTGTTTTTATTTTCAATTTTAGGTTAAGCATTTTGTATTTTTTGTGGTAGCATAGATAGTTTGTTCCTGTGTTGTATGATTTTATTATTTTCTTCAATACCAAGTCAAAAGATTGCCAGTAATGTCTCCGAAATGACCTATTTTGTGTTGAGTGGTATGTAAACCTTAACTCAGTCTGTTAATTGTTGTTTTATAGTGTTACTCTATGCAGTGTATGTGCATCAAAGTTACCTATTGTGACGTATTTTCTTTATACCACTTTTAGTGTGCAAATAAAATTGTGAAAGTGGAAGCACAGTAGCAAGCTCGAAATGAGCACTATGTACACTGTCTCTCGAAAAGCATCCTGAACGTTTTTAGCTACAAGTCTAGCAAGTATTGTTGGATATTTTAAAATTTTCAGAAAATATTATGTAAAATTTAGACAAGTAAAAGCTAGTTTGTTTTCTTACCTTATCTGACTAGTGTTTCTGCACTACATGGCAAAACATCTAAGACACAAAATTTGCATCTTTTTACTTGTTTTCTGATGTAAGCGTGCTTTGTCAAAACACATTTAAATTATCACCTGTTTACAGATAAACCACCCTCAATTTGCTTACACCAGATGGAACCAAAGCAAAAAGCACAGCATCCAGCCATTTGTTATGCACATGTTCAACTTTCACGTCATGTCATACACTTTGTAAAAACTAGAGCTGTTCTTCCTCAAGCATGCTGAAATTTACTATTATCTCAACAGATGTTAGCTTCTATCAGACACACTGTTAATGACAATCTGTCTTTCAGTAGAAAGCAAACTGGCAAATTGAGCATGAAACACAGTCCAGTTATTTCAGCACAAAACTACCCTGTGCAGTGGTGGGGCCCAGTGTGTAATTGGTCATTAACCAATATATAACTGAAGCATATCTAACAACAACTGGTTGAAATCTGTCAAAGTTGCAATAAAGCATTTAAATAAAAAATACATTTTTGATGTTTCAGTATATTGCTAAGTAGTGCAGAAGCACAGGTCAGGTGACATGGGAAGACAATATGGAATAGCGAAAGCGGCTGTATATGTATGTGCCCCATGATGTTCTTCCTCTTGTTATTGGGCTTGTTCTGTTGACTTAAGAAGCACTAATTACTTGGTAATAATAGGTTCCATCTGCACTTAAGATCACTGTAGAACACTAATATGAAGTCATACCTCGATAGTCAAATGCAACCATTGGTGTGTGCAAAATTGCCTTTGTTACCTTACAACACTTGGCACTCGATATCTCAGAAATCATGCAAGCTTTAGTGATGCAGCTATTAATTCCCTTTGGGTCTTGTTTATTGCTTAATTTCTAAGCAATTTTGTGCCAAAAAAAATCAAAATTTGGACTGCTTGTTAGCTACTGCTGCAAATATTGGGAACATGACATTGTGGGTGAGTGTGTCTGTGCTCTCGATAACAAAAACATTGTCAGCATTGTAGACGTTAAACTGGAAGTACACTTCTAGTATATTTACTAACAAAAAATAGCATAAGAATGTATTGTTCTGACATGTATTAATTATAAACATACAAATTTATAATTAGGTTGATTTATTCTAATCTTCTGTATATTAGAAAATATTATGCACAAAAAAATTCTGTGTAGACTTAAAATAAATATCTGCACATGGTGAATACCTGTGTAGTTAATACATTTGCACAAAAAACAATCTTGTAGGATATCAGTTATTGATGCACACATACACTTTGTCAGTTTCTCACAGTGACTTGGGACACTTTGGATCAGACATCATTATTATTGTTGTCCAGTTGTGTCTATGCGCTGAAGGTATTCAATTACTTACATCATATGCAGGATAAACATTTTACATCAACAATGAGCAACGGTCTATTCACCAGTCTAGCCATATTAAAAGAAGTCTTGAGCTTTGGCACGTTTTGGCAAGTTTAATAAATTGTCTGTCAATGATTCATTGTTGGTTTCTCGGCGTTTTGATCGGCCTGATGGCGTTTTTGCCGACTGCGTTGGTGTACGGCTCGGTGACGGTGTTGCAACTGTCGGTGTTTTACTGCTGGACGTTCTGTCTGAAGGACTCGGCGTGTAGGAGGCTTTGAGTGCCTGGTCAGTGCTGGTCCGAATGCCAAGCTTCTTGCTCGCAAGACTCTGTGCAGCGGGAGACAGGAATTGCAGTCGATCTGTCTTTGACGAACCAAATTTAGGTGATGGACTGGAAACAAACAAATCAAAAATGAAGAATTAGCTATACATTATGAAATGAATCGCAACTGTTGTCAGGTTACCACAGACACTGTAAAAGTTCTCAAAAACATCCGTGGTCTTTTAAAAACCTGGAGAAGTCCTAAAAATCCAGTAACATAAATTCTAAACTAGAAATGCTTGGCAAAGCCTAGCATATAGCCCACTCGGCGCCGCAGTGTCGCCGCCTAGCAAGTAGTAGCGAACCAAAACCGTGCTACCATCTGGCAAACGTGCAAACAATGCACATAGTATCAGTTTGCCTTCATTATTTGGTTGCCATGACAACGTCCCTTCACAAATTGGAAAATAAGGTACAGATCCATCATCTGCACATAAAGCGCTTTCATATGGTGAAAATAGAGAAAATCCGTCCAGTATATCCGGAGCTATTCAACGAAATACGCCAGTTTTTTGACTGTGTTGTACCTGACGTTCGCAAATAAGCCCTGTCATCTCTGGAGTTAGACTATGTAGCCCCATCATCTCCGCTGTTAATGCGCACAGCCAGACCATGATATTGCAATTCGTTTTCTAGGAGTAGTGGAACGAATGCAAGTGGTATCAGTCAGCGCTGATAACATTCTCGCAACATTATTTGGTTGCCATGGCAACGTCCCTTGAAAAATTGGAAAATGAGGTCCAGATCCATCATCTGCACGTAGAGCACTTTCATACGGTGAAAAGATTGCGAAAATCGGTCCTGTTGTCCGGAGATAAATGCGCCAGTTTTTTGTCCGTGTCGTATCTGACGTTCACAAATCAGCCCTGTCAACTCTGAAGTTACTGGACCGAATTTCATGAAATTTTCACACAATATAGAGGCGTCATTTACGCTGTTAATGCGTACATTGAGATAGCGATAGCCCATTATTTTTCGGAATGACAGAGCAATAAGTGCAGGGGTGTACGTAATTTTGCCTCATTTTTGCCACTAAATTGGTTGCCCTGGCAACGTCCCTTAAGATATCGAAAAAAGAAGGTTGGATTGATCATCTGCAATTCAATACCTACCATACGTTGCAAAGATTGTGAAAATCGGTCCATCGGATCCTCAGATACTTCGGCTCCGAGCGCACAAGTCCGGTACGACACAAAATTGGTTGCCATGGCAACGTCCCTTGAGGACTATGCATGCTTTGCAATGTATGCAAACACACTAATTCTGAATACAAAAACTGTACATAGTGCCTAATTCTCGTTATTAGAGATGTAACAGGGACGCAAACCTTGACAATGATGCAGTGGCCTGCTTCAGGGCAACTTCTTTTTTGTCTCTGTGTGCTTTACTAGCTTTCTCTGCAAGTTGATGGGCAAGCCGGTCTCGCCGTGGCACGTCGGGAATTTTGAACACTGGTCCGCGGCCACTGGGAACAACTGGTGTGTCCGAGCCATCAAGACGGAATGGTGTTCCCTCGATCTCACCCCACGTCATGAGTGGAGATGCATCCACACCTGTTACGTAGTACACACAGGCAGTATATGAGTAGGTGGTGGAAGCTACATGCAGTGGTGATGGACCAACTACTTTTTGGCAGTTGTGGCCACAGCTGTCCTCGGCCTGCCCTGTGGTCCCACTGATAGAGTGAATATTACAGTACTGTAACAACTTGCAGCCAGAAAACTTATGTTATCATAGGACATCATTCATGCCTATCAGGTTCATTCAAGACAAGTATTAAAAGCTGTATGATACCTGCAGACGTGTGTGATACAGACCCAGCCCAGCAGTGCCCCTATGCACTGTCTCACTCACGGGGTTCCTACTCAAATCTGAGAATGAAAATTCAGCACTTTTCAAACATTCATCACCTACTTATACACCGTTTCGGGCCTCGACCTATGAATTTTATACTAAAACAAGACATTGTGAAATTACATGCAATAGCCTTACCGTCTATGATGACAAACACAAATGTAACAGTATACTACTACATAATTTGCTTCATAGCGACCTCACTAGAGCACCACAACCGACATACTAGCCTGACTGATTTTTCAGTCTACAAAAATAAGGACTTTACAGGACCAGAGGGAACCCTGGTCTCACTACCGACTTTTGTCTGACCTGCCCACTTTTCAGGTGCTGCCAGCTATGCGCGGCAGTTATACCACATGACAGCATACAGCAGTGAAACTTAATAAAAGTATCATCACAAAATTAGCATGCACACTGTGCATCCATCATGCATAACAATGATGCAACGTCTAATGTAGCATATGCAAATAAGTGCATTTTGCTGTGTGTAAACAGAGGAATTATCTGAGACGTTAGCAACACTTAAAGGAATGTATAATTTATTAGCTGTTGCTGGAAACAGACACAACCATGGCAACATGAACAGCAGGAAAATTAGTGCTGCATGCAATACTCTGCTCGGCATTTACCAGTTATAATTAATTTTTGTTACGTGCATGCACAAATGAAGACTTAAGAAAAAGAAACATTTCAGCAATTAACATTTTACATCATGTTTCAAGAAGCAATGACATCAAGTTTTTAAAAAAGCTCAGTGAAAAATTAACAAGTTTTTAGTAATTCTTGTTACACAGAATCCAAAAAAAAACGTCTAATCAGGTAATTATAAAATTATATACCTCACCTGTAAAATGTTGCCACTGGATCTTGTGAAACGAAAAAAAACTTTCATATGATCAAATACAGTACCAAGTAATACACATTACAATACTATCACCTACGTTAGCTGCAACAAACTTTTCAGTTTGAGAAATGCTGTTAATTGAAGGCTTCAGCCATGTAATCATGACATCAACAGCACACGTTTAAGTCAGGTTTCGACTTAGGTTGTTTTCAAAATGTCCTCCTTTAGCCGTGATGCATACAGGTGCACCACTGCTTCACAGCAGCATCAGCAACACATCAATAACATAAACAATGTCACGTCACATTGATGCATTCACGAATTAAATGGTAAAGTGAGTATATTTTTTGTTTTTCAACTGCATATTCTACAGATAAAGTACAGTAAAAAGTGTGTTGCACCTAACATAAGTGACAGTATTGTCAATGCGTTTTACTTACTAATATCTTCGATTAGATGAAAGTTATCTGCATTTCATATGGTACTGTGGCTACATTTTACAGGTGAGGTGCATAAATTTATAACCTTCTGATGTGATGTTTCTGCAGGATTCTCTGCATCAAAAATTACTTAAATCCGTCTATTTTTAACTGAGATATTTTTTAAAAATCAAGGCATCTTTGCTTTTTATGAAATATAGTGTATAGCAACAATTATAGCTTTCTGACTTGAAGAAAATTAAACTTTAGAAAGCTGAGAATGTCTAACCGGGAGCAGGCGACGGCGTTGCAACGAAGCCATATCCACCAACTCGAGGTGACTGAGCAGGAAGTATCTCCTTGCCGTCTGGGCCGATCTGTCCCGCTACCACACGCGCCTGCGCAGCGGCCGCACCAGACAACGACTGCTTGTTCTTATCGGCACTAAACGGAACAACTGTGAAACGCGTGTTCTTGTGCACGATTTCTCGTGCATTGTTTGCCTTCTCGATTCTTTCCTCTGGCGTATCGTCCACACCTACCCAGCATACGTTTCCGCAGTTATCCATTTTCAGTAAAACAACATATAACAACAGATAAGCAGCGCAATTAATTATCAAGCCAGTTCAAATATCTAAGGACTGACTAGTACTTACAGGGTGAGTCAAAAAAGTAACTCACCAAAAGCTATTAACAATATCTTGGCCTATGCTAAGCTCTTCTGAGCCAAATTTTGCCTAGTAATAGGCAATTCATATCCACACATATGCACCAAATTTGGGAACTTAACGTTAAAATTTAATGAATTATGAGTCCATTTTTCACGACTACCCTGGTTTTCACTGTCTCAGTTTATAAGCGATGCTACTGGATTTCGAACACTCACTGAATACTAAATATGCATATTAGCATCTTCTCAGAAATTACAACATGGTTATGTCATTAGATTAACCCACATCTTTGTGGCTTGCAACAGCCACGAACATCATGCAATGCCGAGTTGAAGGACACACTGCAGCAGATAGATCTCAACTGCTTTGCTGCAGACATCCATTGCTAAAGGCGTGAAGGACTTTCCCAAGTTGCTGGAGGATAGTGTGTCAGCTTATTGAGGGCATTTTAAATGTAAAATGTGATCAATGACATAACTGATGAACACTTTTACTGTATGATTTCGTTAATGTAATGAGTTTATTTTAAAAGAAATTTGTGAATACTGCAGACAGTTGTAATGGAATGTCAAAATTTAGGAGTTAGTGTTACAAAAATTGTTACAGTTCTCACAAATACTGAGATGCATGGACCAAAATTGGTACGAAAATGAGGATTTGAATGGCAAACTACTGGGTAAATTTTCGTCTGCGGAGGATGACCACAAGCTGAAATATATGCAAAAGTCTTAAAGGGTTACTTTTTTTGACTCAGCCTGTATTTGCAAACGACATATGTTATACCTTTACTGTCAAACATTTGCCAGATGCAAGAATCTATATTACAATCGGACAGTCTGTCTGCGTCACGAGCATGAAGTGTGATACACAGGCTACAATCATGCGAAGCGCGATACACAATCGCACAAAGCACGATTCCGTCGAGCCACAATCGCACTTTTTGGCTTGTAATATATAAATATGCAAACACAATATGCTCACTAACTGCAGTATTATTAGACAGACATAATAATCAATTATTTTGAATTCCAAGAATCTTGCATTAATCTGATTCCCATATTGATTAACAACTGTGTTCAGCATAAAACAATATTAGGTAGACAACTGACATGAAAAAGTTAACTGTTTAATTACATAAAATATGACACGACTTAAAAGACTGGAAGTTTTACCTTCTGGCACGTACATGAGTGAATTCTTTAGAACATACGTCCACGTTTGAACACCACTGGACGGTGCCTCTATGGCCTGCTGCTCTATCGAAGGCAATGCTAAACTGCGGTCCTGCTCCTACGTGACAGTCACCACATACCTCGAGTCAGTTTCAACTATACTAACACTCTACAAAGTGATGTAATACAACTGAATACGGGAATAACAGACCTAATGAGAAAATTAGCATACATACCTTCACAGTGAGCTGAACTAATATTACATCTGGATGTATGTACGTATGTATGTATCTCTATCCTAGCACAATGAACTCTTTTTTTTCTATTACTTATGTTACTGTCATTAGCACTGTCAGTGTCATCATCAGGTATTTAAAACAACCATTTGCATTCCTTTAGGCAATCCTAGACAACTTAACTGCTAATCTGAACGTAAACCCTAATCCTTACTATAATGTACCATGGACTGTTCTGTTCATCTCTGCCTGCTTCGAACCCAAATAATACAAACAGGCTATCTGTCAACAAATACCACTCAGTAACTAAAACAGTTATATTCTGATTAAATCAGTCACGTGGAAAGTACGTCGTAATACAGTACAAGATTATATACAGACCCATAATCTTACAGAGATTTTGTTAATAACTATTTAACATTGTGCACTCCCAGTTAAAGTTCATATATGTTTGGCTATAAGGAATACATGACAGGTTCATTCAGATGCCATTCACCAGTCAAAGCAAAATTTGCTGAATGTATCTGGCAATAAGCCTGTATTAT
>Ga0209366_1000228_pt1 | contig 13031 bp, 8 predicted proteins | sample WorMetmaBAHAMAS2_FD_187391 | JGI IMG/M metagenome (GOLD analysis project Ga0209366, IMG submission 187391) | Marine gutless worms symbiont microbial communities from Max Planck institute for Marine Microbiology, Germany - Inanidrilus... | ecosystem: Host-associated > Annelida > Digestive system >...
ATACAGTACAAGCCCCAGGGTTAGAGGGAAAGCGCACTGGGCCAGGCCTAGGCTTCAGTCTACCGCTACCCCTGATAGACCGAACGAACAAGTAGCATCTATGTGCCACATGAATTTTCTCATCTCCAATGGCAGGTCTGTGAGAATTAGAATAATAATCTAAAAGTGCCATTTAGCACCACTGTAAAATTTGTTTATTTGCTCCCACAAAAACTGACAAAGATCTGCAAAATTAGCACATGCCTATTGAACTTGCACTACACAAGGTATATCCATATCAATTTTCCTGATGTTCGCTGGCAATTTTCACACGAGATTAGCCATGTTGCTATTGTAAGTTTTAATTTTTTTACCACCTTTAAAAGTGGGGATGATACCCAAAACTAACACCTGCTTATCAAACTAGGACCCATGCGACACATATCCACAGTACTATCCCTATCCCTGTTAGCGCATTTCGGAGATTAAACTTTGAAACATTAAAAATATCAGCAGCACAACAGTACTTGTCCGTTCTACTACATGTATAGACTAACGGCTAACGAAATCAGGCATTTTGGAAGTAAATCAGCAGTAGTCAAGCTTAATAAGCAGAAATGTCATCCTTTCACAACTACTTACTCTTCCATTCCTCCATCATATTCACATCCATATCCACCGTAGCCCATGTCATCGAACATTTCAGGACCACCAAATGGTCCCATTGGACCATGACCACCAAATCTACCACACCAATACTGAATACAATATGTGTACAAAACATGACATCTTCTTACAAAAATATAAACTGACAAGATGATATAACTCTATTTAAAACTGACACCGTGTCTCTCCGTCTGTCTTGTCCTGTGGTTCGTTGAAATTCACTGTTCAAAGGTTACAACTACAACATTCCAGTTTTTTTTCAACAGTTTGGTAAAGGTGAAAGGTAAAGCAGTTTGTGTTAGAAGCACCACATCGCTACAGGAGCCTGCATGCCATATTGGATCACACAAGAGTTACCTGCCACCCGACAGAGGCAGCATCTCCAGCCCTTACCCTGGCCGGTACTCGATTAATCCACCAATTAAGGATGAAGGGCTGAGCAGACCTGAGCCGATACAGGCAAACAGACTTGCCAAGTGTCACTACAGAAGTGCATGCTATACCAGGTGTCAGCTAGTTCAGCTGGCCTTCTTCTGCCCCACTAGACATGGTAGGTGTAAAAAACTTGTCCACAGTTGTTACACAGCGACCGGCTTCAGCGAACCCGTGTCTTTCAAATACGAGTTGAACACGCTATCCACTTGGCCAACCACGCTACTGTGTCTGTGCGTCTGTCTTGCATATACTGAAACTAACTCATCAAGGGGTAGCATGTAATAAGGCCAGCGCATAGGTTTCAGCTGTCTGTATTAGGGCAAGATACATTTGCTAACATTGTAATTATGTCATCTGTTCCTAGTCGAACATTCAATACACGATACAAGTAAACCTATTTGCTATTCTGACTACACATCCACCTAACCATTCTCATCTCAGCCAAAGCTATATAAATGTTATTTAACACATGTTGCATTTTTACCTTCCGCCAAAGCCACCCATGGGTGACCTGCCAGGAAATCCACGCCCTCTACCACCAAATCCTCCATGCCGACTACGGTCAACATATCCACCATATTCAAATGAGTAGTTCTCATCTGCATAACTTGGATTGTACGGCATATTGACTCCTTTGACGTCACACTAGACAACCAGCACACAGGTTTGTATCACAGTACACACAGCAACTATAAAACACACAAAGAAAAACCACTCACAACTGTGAAAGCCCGTAAAAGTGTCACTGACACGAAGATCACACCAATGCTTCTGTGTCACAGCAAAATGCAGTTACTGAATGTCTCGGGAAAGGAATGGCAGGTTTTTGTGCAGTGGTAAGGCCCATTACTATACTAAGCTGTAATGCTTTGTATGATTACATGGTATGAGTATATACAACACTTTAATTAATTGCATTTAAGCATGGCTTGCACAAATCCAGAAAAGGGGATGAAATCCAACACGGTGGACCTTGCAAAATCTTCTTCTTCAGTTATTTATAGAGTTCACACTCGTTTAACGGTAACAAGATTGTCTGAGATGTGAAAGATCTCAGGTTTCAACATCACTGCACGCAGTTGCATTTATCACAACAGCCACTGTGACAAACAACCCTGAACATCGGCTGCATACCCATACTGCAGTGCCTACATCGACTTAGTCCTCCACCCTTTATGGGATGACACAAGAAGCTCTGATATTGCTCAATGACCAAATGATGCACCAGTCTGTCGAAACTTGCTAAATAACTAGCCCATAACTGAACAAAAATCCCATTTGAACTGACTTGTAGTGAGTGATCCTCAAAGTTACTCAAAAGTTATTGAAACTGCTGCCATTTGATAGGCTGCATACCACTTCCTATTAGAAGTCTGCAGCAACATCTCTATCTTGCACTATTTCCTAAGTTTTACCACTGTTGCAGTGTACATGACCTCCTGTGACGTTGCAAAGTCCTTCAGCTTTGATAATACAGTTGAAATTACAAGCCATGATCGCTAGCCCATCATGCTTTTGCTTCGATAAAACCCAGAATAGTTTACCTTCTGGTGCTGGCCTACCACTGAAGACGCTGTTAATAGGTATTATTATTGTCACTTAGGGGCGCTGGTTTTTCCATCACGGATGAAATCTTCTCATTAGTTAATCTGTTATTAACTTAATCACCAAAGTTAATCATCCATTAACCAGTTCAATTTTTCCACACATTTTCGACCACCAGTTCGTAAATGAGCGATTACTTAATGTTAATCATTAACTGAACCTACTGTCGCCATCTCTGATTGGCTGTTGGTGCGTGCAGTAACATTCACGTGATCTCGTTACCATGGAGTTAAAGGAAGTTTGCGAAGGAAAAATTTTTCGGTGCAATGATGCATCAACTAGCCATCGAGTGTTCTGCTGCATGATAATTAATAGTGCCTCAGACTTTGCAATCACCAAAATGACCCTTGTCATGCGTTGTCACACGTTTACTTTGCTCAAATTCATCTTCAGAAAGGACAAAAAGCTCTGCAAATCAGTAATGGTTAATGGTCCATTAACAAGTTAACTGGCCAAAAATGGGAAATTAAAGTTAATGGACGATTTAACTGATGATTGGCTGTTAACTGCCAGTGGAGACGACATCTGAGTTAATCAACTATTATCTGCCAATTTTAATAGGATTAAGTTAATGGGAGATTAATGTGCATAGAAAAACTGGACATTAATCTCTGTCTTCATCTGGTAATGATCGTTGTTATCCAGCAGCACAAACAATATTAATATTAATACAGCACAACAGTTCTTACATCATTACAATACTATTAGCTTATAACATTCATTACCATTCTACTAAAGCTATATAATGCAAGCAACATGCATTACATACCTCAATAAGGTCCTCCATGATCAAGCCAATGCAACTCACAACTTGCTCATTCTGGCCAGATATCTGGATTACTCTTTCAGTTGAATGTGGACAACACTGAACGAAAACTTTTATGTGTGCACCACTTTCCTAGAGCACAGCATGACAGAACATTTGCTACCTGACAACATCAACGTTTTTTGACAACCACGTTGTAGCTACAAAACCTCGACAGCAACTGACACAAATCTATTTGGACAAATTCCCTTTGAGATGACTATGATGCTGCAGGTCAGGCATCAAAAATGACATTACCCAGACCGTAAACATCTTGCTTCACACAAGAGGTGGTTTAGCACACTGGTAACATTGCTGGGTGTATCTCTACACTGCAGCCCGTTAGTACATGAATGGGTGGCTGTCTTCGATACCAGCTGCTTGGTAGATTAACCAACTCAACCAGGCCAAGACAGCCTAATACCTTCAGCAGGACTGGAAATAAGTGAATGGCTAAACAGCGACACTCTGTCTCTAAGGAGTAAAGAGAGCTATGGCCCATTCCACTTACAGATTAATGTGTAAGTGGCAGGTAGAACTGTGCGATCCGTCGTTAACACACGCCATAACCGAGTGACTCGCTCATTCTGTCACATGTAATTAACAAGAATCTAAGCCATCAGCATTTAAAGGAAAAGACGAGAAAGCCAAAGCAATAAATATGAATGAGTGTATCATTCACTGGTCACTAAGTAATGCCCAAGACTGTCGGATATTCCATCACTGCTGAGTATTCTCCTGTGTTACAGTGGTAACAATAAAATGCTCTGATCAAGATTCGGTTGATTCTCTACAGATGTCGTATGTATAGTTCACATCAGCATACTAGTATCCCTGGTCTATAATCTGCTAAAAATCATGTGCCTTTATACGCAGTTATTGTACCACAGTACAAGTGTCTGACACACGGAGACAGAAAAAAGCCTACAGCAATATTGCAACCATCTTAGCTCTGGAGAGAACGGCCAAAACATATGCTGGCTGCATTGTGTGCTGCACCCTGGTGAGTGAGTTTAAATGCGCACGGTATCTGGGCTGCTAAGGTGAAACAAAGAAACAGATGGGTGGACACGAGTCAGTTGCTTAAATACTGTCCACCATGAACACGGCCACTGTAACAATGCAATCAAATTTTATCTTCTACAAGCAAAAAAGGTAACAGATTCATTTATCAAATAGTGAACATATTTATTGCACACTTACTGCTCGGAATCTTTTCACCTTCTCTCCTCCCTTGCCGATGATGCGTCCAGCATGACTCTGATGCACTAAAATGCGCACTTCCATTTCCTGATTATCGATCGAGCCCGCCTACACCAAACAACACCGGTCCTCTTGACAGTTAACACACTGCACACACAAAAATGTGACCACCTCACTATTAAGTTTTTAACTTGTACTTGATTAAATAAACTGAAAGAACACTTTGTTGTCAGTCATCGTACACAATTTCCACATCAATCATCATCAGACGTTAATTTGTTTGCGAGAAGATGCATCTATTAATGACTAACCATTAACCAACCTGGAACACTATTGCTGAAAATCACTTTTTGTGTCCTCATGCATCTCAAAAATGATAGATGCACCTGATTCGCTTTAGTCTGAGTCTTTGGCAGCCTGCTGTGCCCATTGTTTAGACAAGCCATTAAGATTATAAGTTGCTAACACACAGTGTACTTAAAACCATTTTTGTACGTATAGTTACTTAGTGCTACGTTAGTGTGCATCTACTTCCTCTGCAGTTACATTTTAGCTTATTTTAGGTGACAATTAACCTAACAAAACCCTGCAATTGATCCTCCCAAAAAATTAACTGCATGACAATTCTCCTGAAGATCAAGTTCTAAGCATATTCACAAAGCCAAAGTTATTTTACAGTAACGACTAAGAGCAGCAGCAGAAAATTCAAATGACGACACCGGATGTATACTCTTTAAACTTGGTAAAAAAAAACATGCTGCATTATAACAGCTCACTAATTACGTAATAACCACGAGCAATACATACCAAGTCACGTTCTAAGCGTGGAAGTAAATTTGTCAGGATACCACAGATGTTTGACACAGATGCTCCAATTTTCAGTATCCTACAGCACACAACGTCGGTGTAATACAGACAAGACTTGCTCGTCACACTGCCTCCAGTAGTCAGTGACTACTACAACTAATACTTCTAAACTTCACGTTTTTGCTCCACTGCTATTCACTGTCTCTTGTTTCAGTAAATCCAGATTGGGTTTTCACCTATCTGGTACCATCTCATCCGGCTAGTACCGGACATTAAAGCAATCGTATCATTTTGAAACAGACTTCGATCGTGTGTTGCTGCAACTGGTGGACATTCTGAACACTCTTGATTAAACACCGAGTGAGCTATAGGCTACAGACATTCATAACTGCTTGCTCACTTGAACAAGTACATCTGCTAATGCGATACAATACTGGAGCGTGACAGACAGACACACGACGACGGCATATACCATGCTTAGCATAGTGTTGCACGGTAAAAATTTAAAGTTTAGACTGCTGTATCCGTTTAACCACATCAGTTGTTTCCAAACAAATTGCAGGATATGTTGTATGAACACTCATGTACATAGCCTGAAAGGCTGGCCTAAATCTATGCTGCTATTGCTAAAACACATAGCTTTTTCTAGGGGATTGTTTTTGATTGGTGCATCCTGCACACTGCACGATGTTTGTGCCTGACTTCCATTTTCAGCTTATCATCCACTATTACTGATTTCCGACCCAGCACCATTTCACACAGCAACATTAGTGCAAAGTTCAACTGTAATTGGATTCTTCTTCACCTACGGGTGCAGTTAATACTTCACAGTTTTTTTTCGCTCACTCTCTCTTAAGCTGTCTTCACATCACCGTAACTGATTTAGAACTTGACAGCACTCTGTCCAGTACAGTTCAATCAGGATAAAATGAGCAGTCTTCCAATGCAAGCTTAGACAATTGGACAAACTAAAACTATTGCACAATACTACACAATGCCATCTAGTGTAATCTTGGTTGCTGACACACCTTTGCAGCAGTTATGCTATGGCATTCTTGACAACAGGTATGCAACTAACATTAATTATCACAGATATAATGGTCAATGCCTTGTGGCAATGTTCTCGTTTTTGTTACTTCACATTGCATGAAACACTTCAAATAACACAAATAGTTTTACGCTCACGCAAACTACAAAAAAATGACAGTGGATTTCATTAAAAAGCAAAGAATTCAACACAGAACTGCAAAAATATCACTGCCACAATGCCACCATTACTATAAAGAAGAAGCTCTGCTGTTCCAGAGGGATGGCATGACGTGCTTTGTTAACCAAAATCTTGTCAACTGGTGCACAAATATAATACAAAAAAGAGTGCAATTGAGGAATGCTTTCAAGTACACTTGAGGTCATCACAACTGCTGCTATTACACAGACCTAGGCCATACAGCACTTCTTGTTAGTGGCCTGTATTTACATCGCTTTCTACTACTGCTTGACATATTATGTAACTGTATACGACCTTAAAAAGTCTTTCCCTTTCGACAATAAAGTATAAATCACAACTCTCAAAGTCATGTGCGGATTCCAATTCATGCATAAACATATTGCAGTTAAAATTCCTGAGTTATAGGTATTAGAAAGGTTTCAACAGCAAGTGATCTTCAAGTCACTGGTATCCGTGCCATATGATAGCCAATAGATGATTTTGTATGTTTTTCATTGGAACCATGACTCCATCTTGCAGCTAATGTGAGATATTTTCGCTTATTTCACAAAATTTCAAGAGGTCACATGACCGCGACTACACCCACATGAGGAACAGTTTGTTATCCCAGGGCTAATGGCCAATAACCACAGTACCAAATCTGAAGTTTCTAGCTTTAGCCATTCAGGAAATATTTTAGGGGGACTATCAATAACGTAACCAAAACCACGCCTTTAATTGGGTGATATGTCATCCTATTAGTAACACTTGATATAACCAACATTTGACAATTCTAGCTTCAGGCGTTCTGAGATATAATTGGGGGTCCCAAATTTACAAAGCTACAAAAGTATGAAAGGCAATGTAAAATGTAAAAATTGGAGTGGTTTGAGGCACTCAAGGTCGTCGGTGATGTCATCATTCGATAAAGTGCATACAACTTTCCATTCAACTAACAGTAACTATGCATCTATTTTTTATCATTTTCAAGTTATAGTGAGATATTTGTCGAGAATCACAGATTTTAACCTACCCCACCTTTATCTGTCACTCACCTGCAGTCAAAAAACTAGAGTCCCTCAACTATTATGTGGCATTGTTTGCAATTTAAGTTTAGCCATTTTGATAGAAATCCGGTGTGTAACAGACACACCCACACACACACACAATGACAGCATATATTGTGCTAGCGTAGTGTCACGTGGTAAAAAACAGCACTGCATCTATGATTTATTATATAATCACATATACATATATAACGCATTAACAATAAATTAAACTGTGTAGTTTAGCTGCAACTGTTAAGCATACTACTTCACAATAATGATTAATCCAAACAGTTCACATACTATTTTACTTTTTAGTTTATCAAACTATGAAAACTACATCTGATTCAACTTAATCAAGAAGCAGAAATTAAAAGGCTAGTTGTTTGCACAGTGAACGTTCAGTTGGATGGTCTACATGATATACATAATGACAAGTGAAATCGTACCGTTCTGGGCCTTGACTATCAGGTATACTTAGGCTGGCATCGAACTGTACACCATCGTGCACCGGTCAAAAACCCGATTGGTTGTTTCATAGGTTGGTCCGTTGACGTTTCGTACCAAAATCCAAAATCGTGACATGTCATGAAAGTGTCGTCCGTGTCGTGATTGTGGCACAGAATGAACAGTGAACATAGCATTCAGAACAACTGCATGCACCAACTGACAAAATGGTTTGCTTTATTTCAGTCAATAATTTTAGCTGATTCGTACACATAATTTACAAAATGACATTCTGGTCACGTTCGTGGCCTCAATGTGACAGTGAAGGAATAATTTATATAAGCAACCAAGACAAACAGCTAAACTGATAGTTACAAAGAACAGCCAACACATCTCAAACTCTACAAGACAAAATAAACAAAGCAAATAGCAAAGCAAAGCAAACCTCTGATCGTAGACGCTTGATAACTTCACCACCACTGCCAATCACTGCACCTACAGCCTGCAGTCAAATACAGCATTCAAGTTATATTACACATTGAAACTGATGTTAACTGATAAATGGATTGTGAAATTTTATCTTCGTCCACAACCTGACTCTGCATAACAACAAACCGTAAGAGAATTTATTTACTTACATACACAAAATTCTTCAATGAAAACAGAATGAAGCTATGACTCTAAAATTTAGTGTTGTTACAATTCCCAAATTTTCGTTTACGGCTGGTTTCGGGGGAAAAACCGTGGTTTCAGATTCGGTATCGGTTATTCTGAATGGCCCATCCCTAGATCGAAAGGTAAATTGCAAGCCAGTACCACAGGTCGTTTCAGTTCAAAACAGCAATCAATGCTACGAATTAACAAGATTGCCAAATTAATAAATACCACTGGCATTTATCAGATTAGTTCTTACATTTTAAAACAACATAACAACAACTTGTTTTTTTCATTTACATTGATTTTGCATTGCCACCATGCCTTGGTATTGTTCCATCATTGCCAAGTCTGTGTGAAAATTTCCAGCCAACAGACTGATAAACTAGCCTAAGTGTGTGTGCATTGTGGCACGCTAATTTTCCCGTAATTGTCTTAAATAGCACAGTTCGGCAGGATATCACGGAACTGGCAATTCTCAGTGCAAGTCATGGCGGGATCAAAGTAACATAACTTCTATCGTTCACCGAAATATTTGCTTGCATAAATGCAAATTTCATCCGCACAATTTTAGCGTTCAAACGGTCAGAAAACCGTTAAGTTTCAGCTAAAAACCTAGGTTCTGAACTTAAATGCACTCAGGAAAAGACCTAGATTTAGGTTTTCAGTTTGGATACAGTAACAACACTACTAACGTTGTCCACTTTTATCACAAATTAGACTGTCGGATATACAAACCACATCTGACATGACCCATATACGAAAAATGTTTACTCTTGCAACACTCTGCCTAACCAGAAGCAATGCTGGAACACTAGGCTTATTAAACAAAAAAGTGGTAATTCAAAGTACTAACTGCTTCAAAAAACAGATGATTCAGAACTAAATCACCCAATTGTGATAAACCATTCATGTATTATGTTTACCCTGCTGGGAAGCAAAATCTTTAGTTCTGTAGGCAAATCACATTCTGTTTTTGGTCGCTTGAAGGGATGACCATTATCATCTGCCTGCACATCCTGTCCATCATCAGATGCACGCTTTGAGCCAGTCGTAACTGAAAAACAAACCGCATAACAGTACAACTAACTGCACAATAAGTAAGTAAATAAATGAGTTTCTAAGGTGCACGAAAACAATTAAGTCACTCACAAAATATTGTGGTCATCTTCAACCTAAACATGAGTCCTTTCAGTGCATGCTTTAAATGTCTATAGTTCACGTCCTGCCGCAGATATGGTGGCTAAGCATTCCACACACAAGGACTGCCAGCACAGAAACTTCTATCACCAAAGCTGTTGTGTACACGAAGAACTACATATATCCTCTCAGATGCAGACAAAGATAAGGGTGGCCAGTCTCAGCAGTAAAAGTGTACAGAATTAATTTTAAACAAGACAATCTTAGACATCATACTCCACTCAACACCCTGTCTGCATTGCCACTGCCTGCAGCATTGGGCCCATAATCGAAAAACATCACATCATCCACAAAACCAGAAATACTAATGCACTACGACAATGCCAGAGGACTGAGCCATGGCTATAGCAGCATGTACAAAAAATCTGTTGAAGTTATAATGTGTGCTTCCTAGGATATGCTCACTGGCGAAGACAGGCATACATATAGACAAGTGCAATACACTGCTCCCCTACCAGGATAGAGTAATAATTAATAATACTAACTGAAAAAAGCCAGCACTGGGCTATCACTAACTGTTATAAGACTGGGTTGTGGCTCTGAAAACTGGTCATATAATCATTTCTACCATCTGGAATTACTGAATGTAGTCTTCCTCCCTATCAGACCTATGGTCGTTCATTCATGTACCAGTTGACGATCACTAAAATCCAATACTTATTTCCCAGTCACCTACAAGTTTATTTCAAAAATTATTTGTAACATCCCTTCAGCAGAGAGTGACATCAATAACAAGACATCAACCACATCTTTTCAGTTTTCAGTTGCTAAACATCACTAGCTGTGGTATCAATTGAATTCAGTCTGTTGATAAACTGCTGCAAAGTATTGCGGAACACGGCCCATCGATGGCTCCACACAAAGTAAACTGAACTCATCATACATCTCAAGTCAGTCCAATGACCACAGAAAGCTACTTACGAGAGATGGCAATAGGTGATCTGTGTAGTAAACTTTTTTCTCCATCATTGGAGGTTAACAACCATACAGTACTGGATGGTAGCCCTACTTTCTTATAGTTGGTCGCCAGGAGACGACGTCATCTATACCCAAATACCCCCACCATGTCGGTGTGGCTGCTAGACCAGATCAACCAGCTGAAGGATCAGCAGGCCAGGCAGGCGGGGCAAGGTGACAATACTGCAAGCAAAAGCATGCCATAATGGGCAGGTATTTAGTCTAAATCTAGTCTCAAATGAGACTTAACAGTGGCCTGTTGAGACCATGGAATGGAATTAGCTGGGAATTAACATGTTTAATAAAAATATGATGTGGAACAACTAAACAGTAAAAGTCTTGCACACACAATGACTGGGTGAGTCATAAAAAGTAACCCTCAAAAGACTTCGCATATATAATTCTGCTTGCATCCGTCCTCCACAAATGAAAATTTACCCAGTTGTTTACATTCATATTCTCATTTATGTACCATTTTTGGTCCACTTATTTCAACAGCTGTGAGAACTGCAACACTTTTTGTAACATTAACCCTGAATTTTAATAGTTGATTTCAGTTTACTATATTTCTTTTATAAAATAAACTCATTACATTACACGAAATAACATAGTACGAGTTTGTCAGTAACTGTCATGTTAATGACATTTTGTGTTCAAAATGCCCTTCATTAGCTGGCACACAGGCCTCTAGTCGCTGTGAAAGTCCTTCACACCTTTAGCAATGGATGTTGGTGGCAAGATAGTCCAAATCTACTGCAGCAGGTCTTTCAACTCGGGAATTGCTTTGGGTTTCGGCTGCAGCTTATGGTAAGCTTCCAGCACTGCCTCCAAATATACTAATATAACAGGTTGAGGTTAAGCAAATGTGGTGTTCATTCACCCTTGTTGATAAGGTCACTGCAGTTTGATCTCAGCCAGTTAAAATATAAAACAGTAAAAATAGGGCCACTTGTAAAAAAGTGGACCCCCAATTTGTAAAATTTTAACATAAACTCTCCAAATTTCAGGTAGTCAAGTGTGGATATAAATTGCCTCTTGTTGGGCAAATTTGACCCAGAAAGGCTTACAATAGTCCTAGATACAGTTAAGAGTTTTTTTTTGGGGAGGGTTACTTTTTTACTCACCCTGTACAGTGTTCTAATGGCAATAATGTACCCGGTTCAGTGACTTCACACTTCACTTTAAGTACATACTGTTCACTGTCAATCTCATCTGCCATTCTACTGACAAGACAAGTCTTCTACAACATCACAAAGCACCATACAAGAAAATTAAAGAAATCTATCAAATATCAGTGCAGTGCAATTATAAACGTTTCATTGTATGCAGTAAATGAAGGCTGATAATTGGTCTTAATTAACTGTAGAGTACGTACAATCATGGCAGGTAATTTGAGGTAAACAATAGAAATCCATCTAATATATGTTTGTGTTTCCATACATTTATCTGCTTCCAGAAACCAGCCAGTTTTCATCAGATCTGAACCTAATTCAGCATGCAGCCTCCCCATAATCTCCAGCGGTTGCAGCTGCTGAGCTGGATGATCTCAGACAGACATAAATTAAAGGGCAGGATATTTACTCATTACTTAGTTTATTTACTTATATATTTTGACCTAAATGACGTGATTGACGTCAAAATTTCATAATTATCATGGTAATTATGGAGGAAAAAGCATGGGATGCATGTGGTATACGTGTACACGTAAATCATTTATGTTTACAGAATTACACAATTGGCACTAGAAGAAGAAGAAGCGTGATGTTCATCATGAATTTTGCTATAAAAAGATGATGATAATGATTTAGATGGCTGGATAGTTTTGATCGCATAATGCAAGCTGGAAAAGTGGCCATGCCAGAAAATACAAGGCAATCTTACAAAGCACACTTTGCCCCTGGTACTGCATGTTGATGAACTCAACCAAACACTAGCTCAGCTGTCTGACGTCAACTGGTGCCGCCACCACATTGTGAACTTTGCTGAAATATAAGATCATGCAGTCATGCTTGATTCAGAC
>Ga0209366_1000229_pt1 | contig 13023 bp, 1 predicted proteins | sample WorMetmaBAHAMAS2_FD_187391 | JGI IMG/M metagenome (GOLD analysis project Ga0209366, IMG submission 187391) | Marine gutless worms symbiont microbial communities from Max Planck institute for Marine Microbiology, Germany - Inanidrilus... | ecosystem: Host-associated > Annelida > Digestive system >...
TTTTCTTAATGTTTTTTTGTATTTTTCATTTTTTAAATCCTATTATTCGATTACAGAAAGTGAAACCTTTGTCGAATCCCTTAAATTGACATTATGTGATAGCACTATAACGACACTATTCATTCACAAAAATATTGTATTACTGCATATACCAGTTTGTGTACTTCTTGAGAAAATTACGTTTTAATTATTCTTTTGATTTTTGTTGTTATTAATATACAGATTTCACTACATTACTTTCGTCAGCTGGGTGCATTTTTTTGTAAGTTAACTGTCACTTGACTAAATGACATTACACTGCATAAAAGTCTTGGTCTTAAAAAAAGTCTTGTTTACATCTCTGTTGCTCATTACAAATATTTGATTAATGTTTTGTTCGCTGCCATATCAGCATACTGTAGCTGACGTAAATTGACCCGAAAAGGTAGTAAAACTCTTCCGGAATTGTCACCTTAAAACTTTATTGTTTACCATAATATTTTGCTGACTTACTTCATTAACATTTCCTCTCTTACACGTAATAAATACTTACTGCAAACTTACTGCATGCAAATTTTGTTTCAGACTTTATAACAACTGATAGCTGATAATGCCTAAATATTGCCTTTCATAAATTTATACAACTGTATTACATGAACACGTGAGGCCCTCAGGTGGATGATTGGCATTTAGCAAATGTTGTTCACACTGTCTGTCTAACTTGAACAGCTTTTATCAGATACTTGCTATTGTTTGCCAAGAATATACACGTGATGTTTCACACAAGTTTGATAACCACACTGATGCAACATATATTTATTCCCAATACTCCAAAATTTGGCCCTCAAAATTGACTTAATTTTTGGTAGGAAACTTAGGAATGGCTGAACACAGGTATAGATGAATATTGGCATTCCAAATTTAGTACACACTATGCAGACTGAACGTGGCATACACTAGAAACAACAGGTGCCAAATCTGAAGTCTCAGATAGGTAGAGCTGCTGAGGTTACTGTTATATGACCTCTTTGATTTATGTCAGTAGAACCTTTGCAGGAATGAGATACAATTTTCTATACATTTGATTAAAACTATCATAAATAGCTGCTTCATATCAGTCTCACCTATCACTGACAGTCACAATAAGCTGATTGCAGTGCTACTTAAGGTGTTAGAATTATATGTATATCTGTTCTTAGCTCAATGTTGCACCGTTTCATCTCAGCATGTCACATTTAGTTAATACCTGTAATTCCTCTACTGCAGTTCTAATCGCTTTTTCTTGCAGAAGCCATTATAGGGGCAACCTCAGAATCACATGGCCATGGTCCACTTTTAAAGTTTGCAACTCTATTTACTTCAACTTGCTACACAAATTTAAATTAATTTAAATGGCAAATACAGGCAACTGATGATGAAATAATTCAGAAGAGGAAGTAATCAGAGAGTCATGCAACAGTATTGCTTGATGGGCATATCACACCTGATTTTTGTGCCTGTTTAGTATAATTATGGTCATGAATGCAATAATATGTTGATGAGCAACTGCTGACACATAGTTGCTCAATGTTGTTTCTATCAGACTGTCATAATGACCTGTTCGAACATTTTGTAAAAATTTTGTATCTTCATACTTGTTACATTTATTGATTACTTCAGGTGTTGTTGTTACTGTACAAAAAAACTGTTGGTCATTGTTTTATTTGCAGATTTAACACAGCTTATAAACTTGGATCCAAAAGGAGTCAGCGATCTGATGCGAAAACTTTTCATAGACTGGAACTGCAATGAAATTGGCAAGAACATTGCACCATGGATCGATTGCAAATGGATATCATTGCTGTGGCAGTACCTGAATAAACATTTTGCTGTGACGCTTCACCTGCTGGAAGGTTTGCATATTGTACCACTTGCTTCAGATTGTTCACGTATGCTCAGGCTCAGTAAACAGTTAGCAGTAATTTCACGAATGAGCTCATCTGGAACTCCACTGCTAAGTGATCTAGCCACAGTGTGTAATAAACTTGGAATTTACATCATTGACGATTTTCAGCCAGAGTTGTTTAAACATCCACATTTTTTTGGTAGTTATGCATTTCTACCAACCACAGAAGGATTGCTGCATGCCATGAATCGACTGCCAAGAGCTTGTGTGACCAAAAATCTTATGGAATGTACAGACAAAGTTCGTTTGTGTCTAAGAGATTTTCTTGCAAAGGACATCAATCTGTTTAGCCGTTTAGAGGCAAACAAACAGCTGTTGCAAGCTCTTCCAATATTTATGACAGTTGATGGAAGTGGCAGAGAAAAAGCACGACTGGTGTCACTCGTGGATGTCAGCATTGCAGCACCAAGTCTGAGTGAAGGAAAAATACCAGTAGCAAGTCCAAAGATTCTGTTGAATCTGGAAGATGAAAGCTCAAGACGTCTTGCTGCAGCTTGTGGTGTGAGGCAGAAATCACTTGCCATCATTGTTGCAGAAGTTTATTTTCATGGACTGAAAAATGGCTGGTATTCAATGGATGAAGTAATGAAATTCATGAAGTATTTCTGTGAAAATCTTAAACAATTTCAGCAAAATTACTGTGATATTGAGAATCTTGGCAAAGAAATTAGGTTTGTACAGAAAGCAGACAGCACCTATGTCAGGCCATGTGACGTGTTTGATGAAGGAGAGAAAATAGTAGCTCAGCTCTTCACTAGTCAAGCAGCATTTCCAACAGGTGAATTTGCAAAACCCAAATACAGAGAGGCTCTAAAAGCCATGGGTTTAAAGAACTTATCTTCTGTTACGGCTACTGAAATGCATGAGATAGCCGATAAACTGTCATCTGGTAACTTACCAGCCAATGAGAAGAGGACAGTTGCAGATGCTTTTAATCAGCTGCTAAACATACGCTCAGAGTTGTTTAGTCAGCCACTTGCAGCCTTTGCAGGACGGTCCCAAGTGACTCTCCGAGATCAGCTAGTTACTACACCGTGTATTCCAATAATGTGCAAGTGTGCAGATTCTCACAGTTATCCACAATCATTGCTGTTTTATGGTGAAAACATGTCTGATGGATTTGATACACCAGTCAGAGTAAAAGCTGCAAAGTTTGCTAAACTCATCGGTTCTGTTCGACCTCTTGTTGACACAAAAGGCCTGGCAGTGTTAGCAAAAGAGTATGGCTGGAATGATGACCCCAGTATAGAAGATGTCAAACAACATTTGCTGAATGTCGTAGACTGTTATAACTGTGAGCAGAAGGTTCAATTTTTGAACATTGTATGTTCCATATATCGCTTTGTGAATGAACACAAAGATTATCTGAAACCTTTTGTAATTGCTATGAGAGACAGAAAGTGGATATGGAATGGTGAGAGTTTTTCCAAACCAAGCCAAGTGGTACTGGATAAAGACTCACTTGAGCTGAAACCTTACAGGTTCACACTTCCACCTGAGCTTTCTTCATTTAGAAATTTGTGGGGGGAATGTGGTCTAAAAAGAAAAAGTGATCTTGCTGAAGTCTTGCAAGCAGTGAATGACAGACATGAACATGAGATTGATTTAGAGGATACGACAGTTGATCATGACATTCAGCTGTGCATTAATATTCTCAATTCCCTTGCAAAGCAAGATAACCAGGATGCAGAATATTTGCTAATTCCAATCAGCACAAAGACTGGCAAACTGCAAATGAAACCGGTCACAGAATGTACATACATTGATAAGGAGTGGTATCAACATGACTTTGACATTGAAGATTTGAAGGCTGACGTCTTTTTGATTCACGAACTAGTACCAACTAAGACTGCAGAGCAACTTAATATTCCCAGTCTTATCAGTCGAACACTAGGAGTTGTGGAGTTAGACATTGGATTTGGGCAGTCAGAACCACTGACTAGACGACTGCATGCAATTTTGAGAGATTACACCGATGGTTTAACAGTACTGAAGGAACTGATTCAGAATGCAGATGATGCTGGTGCTTCAGAAATTTGTTTTCTGTACGACGAACGATACAATGAAAATGCGAGGCACATACTTCTTGATCAAGGAATGAAGGAGATGCAAGGACCAGCATTGTGGACTTACAACAATGCTGTGTTTACTGACAGCGATTTTGAGAACATTGTTAAACTAAGTGGTGCCACCAAGGAAAAAGATGGCCAAAAAATTGGCCGCTTTGGTCTTGGTTTCAATGCCGTTTATCATCTCACTGATGTCCCTTCATTTATTAGTCGTGGAAACATTGTATTTTTTGATCCACACACAAAATATCTGGGACGAGCTATTACAAATAAAAGCAAACCAGGCATTAAATTAAATCTGGACACTCACCAACACAGAATACAGCACTTAACAGATCAGTTTAAGCCTTATAACAATGTATTTGACTGTGATCTTAGCAAAGACTCCACAATGAAATCCTATAATGGAACTCTATTTCGATTTCCTTTACGAACAGAAGAACAAGCAAGAAAGAGTGAGATCAGTAAGCAGCATTATAGTGACAGTGAAATGACTGAGTTACTCGGTCTCTTGGAGACTGCTGCACATCATATACTGCTGTACACTCAATATGTGCAACTTATTAAAGTGTTTCATTTGACAGCAGCTGCAACTTCAGCACAAGAAATGACTTTGTGGTTTTCAGTAGAAAGACACCTTGTGAAAGAAATGCGAAATGTTACTTCATCGCATAGCTCACTGCCTAAAGATGCTGTAAAATTCATGCCAAGAAATGATGTTCCAAATATTTTACAACAGTGTGGTTTACTCATGAAAGACTACAAACAGGAGCCTTTGACAAAAAGTCATTTCTGTGAATTTTCTGCCATATATAACGTATCAGTACAGTATGGCAGTGCGACACACACAAAATTTGCTGGCAAAGCTTCATCAGATTCGGACAGCTATTGGCTTGTTGTGTCATGCAGCGGGCGAGATAGGTCACTCGAGCTAGCTTGTAAAGACTCATCACTCATTCCTGTTGGAGGTGCTGCAGCTCAGCTTGAAAGGATTGATGAATCGACTTTTAAGGCAGTCGACATCCAATTTGGTCTGAATTCAGTTGGCATGGTCTACTGTTTCTTACCATTACCAATTCAGTTCAACTTGCCAATACATATTAATGGCTTTTTCGCTGTTCACTCTAGCAGAACTCACCTGCATGAAAGAGTTGCAATTGATAAAGAGGACAAGTGTGCAATCTGGAATGAAGCATTGATGAGTGATGCCATATGTCAGGCATACTGCATTCTGATGGAAGATTTGACCAGATGTTCACAGACAACATCGTACAATATCTGGCCAATAGCAAAGTCTCTTAATGAGATTGCACATCTGGCAGTACATTTGTATCAGTCTTTGTATCATCGCATTTGCACAGACGAACACTGTGCTGTTATTAAAGCTGACAAAGGTTGGGTGTCTCTGAACAGATGTATACTACTGAACCCAAACTTTAGAAAGGACAAAATTGCTGAACTTGCACTGCATGTATTGAAAATAACAGCAAGTCAAACCAATGAAGTTGTTGACATACCTGATGAAGTGGTGAAAACAGTACTTGAAATAGAATCATGTAAGACAGTTATGGAAGAAAAGTTTATTGATAAACCAACATTCTTCAAAGACTGGTTCTTTCCAAATATCAGAAAGATTGATGCGTTAAGCAGAGATAAGTTGGTACTGAGTTGTGTGTTTGATGATGAATTAAAACACTTACTGACTGGTATTGAATGTATTCCAGTGTCACCTAATAGTCAGCATCTCAAAACCATATCAGAACTTGTACACCCAAACTGCAAGCTTGCAGAACTTTATGATGCTGATGAAGGATACTTTCCTCTATGGGAGTCAGGTGTTGCCAGTGACGATGAAAAATGTCATTCCATCCACAATGCATTGGTGAAACTAGGAATGAAGAAACATGACCATGATCTCTCATGGCAAGAAATAGCAAACAGGTGCATGGTTATTGAGTCAAAGCCAAGCACAGCAGCAAAGAGAACAAAAATCATAATCTCTATAATGAGTTCCAATTTAGAAAAGCGGAAGATCATCCGTTCTCAACAAGTTCTTGAAGTGATTCGTGGCACAAAGTTTTTACCAGTGATGAAACAGCCTGCAAATTTTCCAATAAGATGGAAAGGCGAGAATATTGACCTTATCTCAAGCAGTGAAGGATATTTAGCTGATAAGAAACATCTGGTGTGCTGTTCTTATCCGGTGATTGATCAGGATTGTTTTGAAGCAGAGTGCAAAGATGTCAAGAAGATGCTAGGATTGCTTGACAAAGAAGTTGAAATAACAACTGCAGTTAACCAGATATTTCAACTGCAAAAATTAGCAGCAGAAATAAATATTGCAGAGCATCAACACTACGTGGACCACTTCAATGAAGTGTACCATAATGTATTTACTTTTATCAATAAAGTAGCAAACAGACTGAAGAGTAATGAGAAAACTCTGCTTAACAAACTCTCAAATACAAATTGTGTGCTAATCAACAAAACACTGTTAATGCTGCCAAGCAAATGTGCAATGACATCAACACACAGAGACATATCATTGCTGCCATACCTTGCTGTGATCTCACCAAATGCAGTCAGACAGTATGGAGAAGTACTAAAAACTATTGGTGTAAAGGACAATTTTATTTTGACAGATTATGTATCGATTTTACATGAAGTACAAAAACACAGCCAAGGTCGCAAACTTAACTCAGATGAGATGGAGCTCGTGATTTATGTCATTAATCAATGTGTGGATGCAGAGTGTCGAAAGTCAAATCCAGTGACCGTGTCGATGGATGATTTGCCAGTGCCAAATGCAGCCAGTTGGCTGTACCCAGCACGTTTCTTATGCTACAACAACTGTCCATGGCTAATTACACCAGAAGATATGAACTGTTGTAATGAACACATTACGTATCCAGCTGCTGTATCCATCGGCATTAAGACTATTCGCCAAGACGTCATAAAACGACATACACTGGCATTGCCTTTTGGACAAAAGGAACGTCTTGTAAGGCGAATTAAACGCATTATTGACAGCTATCCCTTTAGCGAAGATATCTTGAAGGAGTTACTACAAAATGCTGATGATGCTGGTGCCACTACAGTACACTTTATTTCTGATTCGAGGTCACTTGGAAATAAAAAAGTGTTTGATGAAACATGGAAGGCAATTCAGGGGCCAGCTCTGTGCATATACAATAACAGATCATTCACTGATAAAGATCTCAGAGGCATTCAGTTGTTAGGAGAGGGCAGTAAGTCAGATGATCCGGTTAAAACTGGACAATATGGAGTCGGCTTCAACTGTGTTTATCACTTAACAGACGTGCCTACTTTCTTCACAACAGTCGATGGTCAAGGCACTGTACTCTGTGCATTTGATCCCAACTGTAAGTATGTACCAGATGCTACTTCTGCTAATCCTGGAGGAATGTATCGAGTGACCAGTGATCTGCAGATGAACTTTTGTGACGTATTTAGTGGCTATTTCACCAAGCAGTATGACATATCTAAAAATGGCACAATTTTCAGGCTGCCTCTTCGCACAGAAGACATGGCCAAAAAATCTGAAATTCTGCAAAAAGCAGTCACTGTAGAAGATATTAAGTTGCTTTTCAAAACATTTAGACTGGATATGTATGAAGCTTTGCTGTTTGTGAATTCAGTTGAAGAAATCTGTCTACGAGAAGTGACAGCTGGATCTACAGATGTCATAGACTTGCAGAATGTATATAGTGTTCGTGTGGAACTTTCTGAAGATGCCAAAAAACAGAGGAATTTTGTTCAATCAGAGATAAGGAAAGCAGCAGAGAAGTTGAGAAATAAAGAGACGAAATTGTGTGAAGTTAAAATGACAGAAGTAGTGTACGAACTAACAACTGAAGACAGTGACAAGAAACGAGATATATGGCAAATAGTGCAAAGATGTGGCTTTGAGGACAGTTCTTTCATTCCGAATATTGTTTCTGATGCATATCAGTATGGCGATCTTGGTCTCCTTCCACTCGGTGGTGTTGCTTATCTCAAGGAGTCATCCAGTGCTGGTGGACAAAGAACAGCTGAATGTAACAGATTGTTCTGCTTTCTACCATTGCCAGTGAAGTTGCAACAGCTGCCAGTACATGTGAATGGACATTTTGTTCTTGGCAATGAAAGTCGTCGAGGACTTTGGACAGATGAGCACAAGTCATTTAAATCTGAATGGAATCGATGTATTATGGAAGGTGTTGTTGCGCCAGCTTACTGCACTCTGATTCGTACTTTGAAAGACAGCCTAAGAGAATGCAGTTCTGACTGCACTCCAGACTCAGTTGATAAAGCAAAATGTAAGCTGGACAGATTTCATTCAGTTTTTCCAAAGATCAGCAAAAAAGGTGTACCATATGAAACTTGTTTGACAACTGCAATTTATAAATACATTGGCACTAAGAATCTAGATGTACTTCCACTGCGCTCTTCTGCCAAAAAACTACAGAATGTGAAGTGGATGGGCCCACGCGGGCAGCCAAATAAGAAAGTGTATTTTGATGATCTAGACTCTCAGCTTCAGACGTCAGATATCACTTGCCAGCTTTCACAGAGTGTATTCCGCAGTTCTGGAGCAGTTGGCATCCGTGCATCAGAAACTTACCAGCAGCAAACAAAACCACAGCTTCTAATCAGGCAAGCTCTGATGCGTTGTGGATTCCTTCTGTTTGCTTGCCCATTACGTCTGTGCATTAACTTTGAAAAAGCAAACATTCCAGTAGAAAGAATTAAGCCAGAAGCATTGCTTGAATTTTTTGCTTCTTACAATCAGTGTGACAGCCAGTGCAAACTTGGCGTTGTTCCATCAAAGCTGAATGAAACTGAGTTAAAAGAAATTAAGTTTGTTCAGACTTTACTGAAATATTGCTGCACAGTGACAGACTACAAGAAAAGACTCATCGGTACACCTCTTCTGGTGACAAAGTCTTTATTGTTGACAACGTTTAACAGTCAACATCGAAGGTATGTGACAGATTACAGTGATGTAGCACCTCACACCCCGGATATATTTATGCATTCGGATATCTCTAAGGTCCTACAGCTTGATCCCACAGAAGATGTGCAATTGTGCAAGCAATTTGATGTTGGTGAGTTTTCTAAGCTTCTGTCAGCTATGCTGAGTAGTGATGACTACTGTGGTGTCGAGAAAATAGTAAAAATCAGTAAACTAGAAAAACTATTGCGAGAAAATAATTATGATACCAAATGGCTTTCAACAGTATGGTCATTTTTTGCATCATTCGTTTTATATAGTCCACATAGCATTCAGCCAGATGAGGCAAACACAGCAACCATCTTGATGCCCGTTATTGACTGGTGTTTGCTTCCTGTATCTTGCAGACACAGTGAATTGTTGTTTTCAATTCGTCACTCATCTGCTGTATTAAACTTCAGAGATGAAACACCAAGTGAATTTGTTGATATTCTAAAAGCACTTGGAGCTGCTGAAGTGAATTGGAAATACATTAACAGAACACCTCGACTGTTGTATTTCATGAAATCATTGCTTGGAAACATTCATCAGCCGCAGTGTATTGTTTCAGTCCTCAAGAACCTTCTTAAGCAGAACACTTTAGAAGGTGCATTAAGCACGGAAAAAGGCCTGCAACTGTTGGCTTATTTCTCAGAAAATGTGACTGCATTACCAACTGATGAGGACACAAAAAACGTCATTTCACAACTGCCGTTTTTTATTTCCAAGTTCAACACACAAATCTCAATAAACAGAGCTTGTAGTTACGTCTTGCCAATGGTACCTGGCGATGATATGCATATATGGAGAGAAGAGTTAAATGTTACCTTTCTCATGCAGATGCCAAGTATTGACAAATTAATTGATTATCTTGGCTGCAAATGTCTTACCATTGTCGAAGCTTACACTATGTTTATACTTCCTTATTTTGACAAACTGTCTTCTGCTGGTCAGGAGGTTCATATTACTTTTGTGAAAAATCATCTCCATCAACTGAAGCCATTTCCAGGTTTACCTTTGTCAAGTTGCAATAAACGGACAAGGTCTGAAATAACTATTTTAATAAAAGCACTCAAGTCATTAGCATTTCTGCCTTCTCAGCAAGCAGCTAATAATCTTGTTACCGCTGCAAACTATTATGATAACCATCATGAAGTTTTCAAAGCTATGTTGCCAGAATGCAAGTTCCCACCAGCTCCTTACTGTGACATTGTTTGGAAAGAATTCTTATTGGACTGTGGCATAATTCACGAAGTGACTGAAGAAATGTTCATTGAATTTGCCACGGATGTGCAAAGTACAGCAAGACAACAAATGACGGATGCAGTTTTTCAGCAATCCAACATACTCCTGAGACATTTCTTGCAACGAAATGACTTACATTCACCACCATTTCTTAACAAAATCAAAAGCATCTCTTTCATACAGCCATGTGAAGTTAGTGTTCACTTGGAACATCTTCATCCTCAACATGGAGATCGAGATGCAACAGGCAGATTGCACTTCATCCACCTACAAGATGCTGTGTTGTGTCATAACAAAAAATTAATTTGGACGACAAAGAATATATTACCACATTGTGTCAGTGAACATGCACTGAAAACTGATGGGGATCAGCATTGCAAATTTGTTAACATCATGCAACAGTTGCAGGTGGTTGTAGAACCAACGTCAGAAAATGTTGCTGAGCATGCTAAACAGTTATGTGCACATGTTATTAATGAGTCTACTCACGACTTAAAAAATGAAAGCACTGCCAAAACACTGGAAAATGCATTAAAGAGTGTCTACACATTTCTGATAAAACATTTACCATTGCCACTAAGTGTTGTGTCCATTTTAATAGATACACCACTCATCTATGCAAGAGACAGCTGTCAGCTGATTCGACCTGTACATTTTGCAACAAATATTTTGGAAGAACAAGAAATCAAACCATTTTTGAATAGATTTCCATTGTTTCTTGGTGAGTTCATTGCCCTATTTCTGCAGCTAGGAACCACGAATATACCTACCATAAGTCAGTATGCAGCAGTTCTTAAAGCCATCCATGATAAAACTAAAAAGCAGAAGTTGCTTCCAGATGAAATGAAAAAGGTTAGCATGGCTTTAAAGAGCATGTTTGAACTTATGAGAAATGACAGGGTAGCACAGTTGATACCAGAATGCATTTATTTACCGAGCAGGTCAGATAAACTACTGCTGTCTTCGGACGTCATATACGTTGATGACGAATACCTCCTCAACAGACTAAGAAGATTTCAGAAACCACTTCTTGTCGACTTGAAGCTAGTGTGCAATTTCACAAATGAAGAAGATGTCAAAAAGGTCTTGCAAAAATTGCCAGTCGACCAACAGCCAACATGCCTGTCGAGTATGGTAAAAGAATGCTTAGATGAAGGCTGTGATGATAATGATTCAGACATTGCCAACGACCTAAGAAACAGACTGTCGTCAGCAGAATTCCGAACTGGAGTTCAGCGCCTTGCAAGACACTGCCTGGCTAACAAGAGCCTTACACCAGATGACATGAATCAGATAGTTCAGAATATCTGTAACCAAATGCAGAGAATTTGCATAATAGGCAAAAGTGAAATTAGAACATTCCTGGAATATGACGGTGATAGAATACCAAACAGTGAAAAGCCATGTCCATTCTTTCACGAAAGCATAATCGAGGATGACAATAGCATTCAACGGATTTATGTTCAACGCAGTCCTGGTTACTTGCCAAGCTTACACTGTCATGTTGCTAAGGTCATCAACAAAAGTGCTGAAAATCAGTTGTTACCAGTTTTAGATAACCTAGTGATAATCATAGGCTGTCCATTGCAGGAAATTGATGAACTTCTAAACAATCATGAAATAATAGGACTCAATACTGCAATCAAGCAATTTAATCCGCCACTTGGAAGCTTTGTAGCTGAGCACAAGCATTGCTATTTAGTACAGAATGTATTTTCATTTGAAATCGGACAGTTGGTGGCACAAGAATTGGATGATCCATTAGATCGTGGTGAACGTGGTAGAGCAGTATACAAACTGGTTGAAATCCTAGAGCGACTTTGCAAAGACAGTGAATCTGCAATGGCAAACAAGTACAGGGTAAAAGTTTCTACCGATGGAGATGAGCAAATTGTTGACGCTAGTTTGCTGTATGCTTTCAGCAGGGATGGAGTACCACATGATGATTTAGAGCAAGATGATGACGAAGACGACCGAAACAGTATGATTGTTCTTTTGCCACCAGGATCAACAGAAGGATCACGACGAGAACCAGACATGCCATCAGATTTTAAAGGCATTATCCAGTTTTTGAAGAAACAGCTGAAAGAAGCCTGGGCATTACCAGAAGAACAATGTCGTAGAATTGTGAAACGGTTGAAGCTGCAATGGCATCCAGACAAACATCCTTCTGAGAAAAAAAGTCTTGCGACAGAAGTGTTTAAGGCGCTTCTGAACTTCGTGGATATGCTAGAGAAAGGCATACCAATCGACAACGTCAATGAAAATGAAGCTGCTGGTGCATCACCACCAAGGAATGCAAGAGATGACTTTATGGGTGAACGAGCTAGAAATTATCGTTATTACTGGGAACACCAGCACACAAGCCATTCACATTATTTCAGACGACCCAGACATCACAGATCTACAAACTCGAGCTATCATGATCAATATGCCAACTTCTTTACAGATTTCCATCCTCATCCCAGTCCACAACCTGTTGAGGCAAACCGATGGATGCGACAAGCTAAGTATGACTTAGACGCCGCTAGAAACGACAAGTTGCCACAATGGGCATGCTACCAATGCTATCAGGTAAAACGACCTCTTCACTTCAACCCCTGAGAGTAAAGTTCTTCTGCCTATACAGACTTCCTATAGAGGTCCTGTAGCATGAGCATAAATAGAATGCCCAGGTTGCGTGTTGTATTGACCTAATTATTACCTCGTGATGCTATGCTAATGTAGGATTGGCCAGCTGGCATCCACCTACCTACCTAGTACAAATTTCTAAACTTGTAATGTATTTTTAT
>Ga0209366_1000230_pt1 | contig 13017 bp, 10 predicted proteins | sample WorMetmaBAHAMAS2_FD_187391 | JGI IMG/M metagenome (GOLD analysis project Ga0209366, IMG submission 187391) | Marine gutless worms symbiont microbial communities from Max Planck institute for Marine Microbiology, Germany - Inanidrilus... | ecosystem: Host-associated > Annelida > Digestive system...
CTTCTTGGCTAATAAATTCTCTCTCTCTCTCTCTCTCTCTCTCTCTCTCGGGAAAGTGAGACGGCAATCAAAGGCGCTACAGAAAGAGTGAAGAGTGCTTAATTCTTAATCATGTATAACAGTTATGTCAGGCCGCATCTAGAATATGCCATATAAGCTTGGTCACCTTATATCTGCGTAGAGATATTGACTGCTTGGGAAAGGTTCAAAGAAGAGCAACTAAGATGATTAAAGTTTATAACAAATTATTGTATGAACAATGATTAAAATGACTAAAGCTGATTCACTGGAAAAAGACAACCAGGAGACCTCATTGAATATAAAAGGCAAGGAAGGATTCGATCGGAAAAATTTCTTCACACTGGACAAGATGCAGTACAGCACAATTAAGGGGGCACGTTAAGAAATATATTGGAACTGAGATTTTTTCATTGGAACAAGCTACGAGAAGCAGTGGTCATGTCGGAGTCAAGAACAGTCTCGATAGATGTGAAGAGTGGGCATTTAAAGCATACAGCTTCGTAAGTCCAACAACCAGTAACAAGTAACTGCAGGATATATACGATACAATAATATACAGTTTAGTGTGTGCTCAAAAGCTGACTATAGTCAGCTTACTCTACCGCACACACAGTACCATAGACTGAAAAAATAATGACAAGAAACTCAAAAACAAAAACGAAAAATCAGAAGCAGACAAGAAGCCGTGGAGTGACTCCTGATATCAACAATTATCGTTAAATATCAAAACTTTTCAGCACGATTTCTCCTCTTCTGTGCTAGATCAGCTTTTTGTGTGAAAGTGCCATTAAGCCCTAACCAACCAACCTCTTCTCTTCCAATGTCCATAACCTTTACCTTCTTGTATTAATCGTTTGTCTACTCAGCCTTTTATCCTTAATTGGTGGATAAATCGAGCACCGGTCAGTTTACAGCCGGAGTAAGGGAGATGCTGCATCTGCTGGGTGGCAGTAACTGTGTGATCCCATATGACAGGCACCCTCCCTCCCACAACGGTGTTATGCTTCTAGCACAGAATGCTATACTACTTTACCTTTTTAGCCGTTCGTCATATGTAAAGTGCTTGCAACCTGGTATTGTCTAAATCGATGTTGAACCCGTTTGAGGAAAGACTGATCTTTCTTGTAATATGGTCACCAAATTGACAGCAGAAGGAATATTCCAGAAGAAATTAACCATCAGGTTTGCATCCCTGGCTTGTCAAACAGATTGGATTATAGTTTCCCACTTGGCATAGTGACAATGCATAACTTTCTCATGTTGACTAAGGTTTTATGTCAAACTGGACACAAATAGTTATTTTTATGGAAAAAAATAATATCAAATTCACACAGAGATTCTGACACATCTTTTTCAATGTCAAATAATTTTTTTATAAAACTGGGAAAGCGTCAAACTGAATGTGTGCTTTTGTCCATAATTTCAGTTTTCGTGAGATGCTGAGTGATATTTTACCTGCAGATTCAATAGAAAATAATTAGTTAAATCAGGATTACAGATCACACAACAGCTTAAATGCATTTCTATACTGTCGTGAGTAATCTGTTTAAAAATGCCATTCTCAAGGATGATTTAGTGCAGTCTAAGCTACTCAGACACTCCAAAAAGTCAAATCATTTACGTGAGAAAAACTGCTGCACGTAACGGCAACAAAGTCTCAACTAGTGCAGCATCAATGGACCTCACGGTGCCAGTGGCGCCGATAAATACCGAAAGCTGTTGAGTGAAACTGAAATCTGCCTTCAGCAGCTGTTGGCAGTTATCAACATGCCACTACAGCTCTATCAACAGGCAGCCACGTCACTGTGACGTCAGTCAGTGATCAACTGACAACAGAACAGCAAACGTACGACATGGCACATTTAATCACTGAAAACAAACAAAATCCAGGAATTGGTTTACAACAAAACCTGCGAGCAGTGAACATGCAAACACACAAATACAGAGAGAGAGAGACAGAGCGAGTGTCATCACAGTAGATGGACACGACCAATGCAACAGTTCAGTGACATCATCATCATCATACGGGCTCCGACTGACTGACTGACTGAGTCGTCGGCAACTAGCGGCGAGTGAGTGCGCTGTGAGATGACGTGCTAGCTCATCATATCATTACTGACGACCAGACTCACACAGTTGTTGGACACACCACCGCCGCCGCCGCCGCCGCCGCCGGCACCTTTCAATGAGTCGTTGATCTCATGTCGGAACACTGACAAGTTCTGTGTGAACCTACGAACATATATATACACACACGGACTCGCAGCATCACAAAACACACTCAAGACACAGACAGACAGAGAGACGGACAGATAGGGTCAAAGTCTGCTATCTATAAATTCCTTCTTTGTTTTGAAATGTCACTGCTGAAAGTTATGCTTCAAATATCATAGAAAAGATATGATAAAAAGAGAATGATGAATGCATATTACTATTGCTAAAATTATGACTACTACTAGTATTAATTGTGTTGACTGTTCTTCAACATCATGACAGGGTTACGGAGGTTGCCTCACGATGACTCTACTTAAGTGCTTCTGAAGCTGCTGGAAAGGTAGCTTCACAAGCCGCATGTCATTCCAGGCCCAAGTCAAGTGTCAAAGCCTCGAGATAAGATAAATACCAGACAGTGAGAACATTACAAACAGCACACACACACACACACACACACACACGCACGCACCGGTCGCGGTTCTTTGTGAGCAATGTTCTATCGATGCCGTCCATCAGGTTTGTGAAGCACTGCACCATTGCAGCTTGCTTGTCGGCAGGCAAAGAACTGATGATTTCCTCGCGCAGTTTAGCAAAGTACTACAACACCCACAGTAACATCACTAACGACTCACCGCCACATCTGCTTCCCATATTAACTGGCAAAAGATTCATACGAAGTCTGAAAAGCAAAGAATATGATAAAACCCTTTAATTTGGCTGCCCTCAAAGTTGGTGATTTCACAAGCAAAATTATTTTGGTGCCTTTTATTTCAGCAAAATCAAATCACGAACAGGAATGTTGTGTGGACAGTGTCAGGGTTTACACTCTTTTGGAAAGAAAAAATCCAGGAGTTTTCCAGTCTAATTTTATAATTTTTCAGGTGCTTTCGGTTATAGTTCGCAGCCAAAATATGTAAAATATGAGACATTCATCATTGACAATCACCATTCATTTCTTTGTAACACAAATGAACTTGTATGCAATACAGCCGTTATAGTGTCAAAACCAGCGTAAATTGACTTATCATACCAAAACTTCCAGGTCTAACATAAAATTAGAGCATTTTTCCAGATTTTCTAGTGTTCAATAGTAGTGGTAGAGTTTGAAAACTTGTGTGCTACTTGGGTGTTAGCATTGTGGATTCAAGCAGTGCTTGGTTTCACAACAACTGGTTCACATCTGTATGAGAATCATCATCATAGTCTGTTTTAGAAACTTCAGCCATGATTTGTCCGTGTAAAAAAACTGTAAACAATAACATAGATTGGCATCCAGTCGTTTGGTGATGAGAGGATCGCAAGTTTTCAATACTGATGCCAATAATTGCTATAGTATCAATACTTGCGCTCTTTAATTTCGCAGTATCGTTGGGTTTTTGAAATAAAGGGTACACAAGAACAATAAAGGTTTTACAGTATTACAGCACAAGTGCAGAGCTAAGTGACTGGCAGAAGTACACCATCAACTGACAGCTCACACGGACACACTGGTCTGACGCTGACAGAAATGCACACCTCGGAGTTTGATCAGGTAAGTGCGGTGGTCAAGAAGGGCGGACTGAGACGGCTTGAACATAAAGATGATAATGACTGGACACATGAAGCGTTGTAGCACACAACGGAGATAAAATGGAACACGATCATTCTATATTCACTCATTCACTGATGTACTCATATTAAACAGGGTGCAAACAGTGAGCAGACACACGCTCACAAATTCACGTTACAGAAGACAAACAATATGACCATCTATTAACATTTTGGTTTCTGACTGTCTCAAAATGTTGAAATTATACTGGCTCCCTTTATTACTCATTCCCACTGGATCCAGAAGTAATTTTTATAATCAATGCCTCTCTTGCCAATAAACTATAGTCAGACCATTAGAAGTGCCCGACTGACTGAATGGCTGTTAATACTATGTATCTGACAGCTAGATCTAGAGCTTGCTGTATTAGCTGAGACACAACTCAGATTCTACATAACACTAGACGCTGGCCGGCTAGTGCAACAGACAGACAGAGAGACCTCTTCATTGAGCAGTATGAGACCAAGCAGTGGTCGAGACATGGACCACTGGTTACGGCAGTCTTCAAACATGATGATGTTGAGAACGGTCGACAACATCTGACACGCACACACGCACACGCACACACAGAGCAATGCACTCTTTACACACACAGTCATGACAACAAAACTCATCCGTTGACGAGATAGCTCAACATGCGACTAGCATTCCCAACCATTCCGTATTTCCCAGGACATCCAGTATTTTGGCGTCTGTGTCCCATGTCCTAGCTTGAGGAGTCACAAAATGTCCCATATTTTAGGCACTCCACGTACTTTTGCATGCCTTCTGCATTGATTCACATTAATTTACAATATGCTAAATGACCAAAATTATCATAGCTCTACGTAGTCTGTTGCATGACAGCATGAATCATGATGGCGTTTAATTTTTAGCCAAGTCTACTTTAACTGTTTCGTAATTGTGAAATAATTTTGTCATTTATTTCCGAGCATCATTGCATGACATTTTGTGGAAGTTACGCCAAACTGGAGACCATATTTATACCTGAATGCCAGAAACTGAACTATCACTGCCATATTCCACAGGTTCTGAAGGTGACTTCGGCCACTTTCAGTTGTCATAGGTGCCTGCAGATGATACGGCTTGATTCTCAAAATAGGATTTCCAATTAGTAACACATAGCTTGCATCACTTCTGAGATTACTATCACTGACGTATAAGTGCAAAACCCCGGCACACTCTACTTGTCTTCGTCCATAGAACGTCTTCGTTTCTGAACGAACGAGAGATTAATGAGTGGAACAGTCTGCTGTCTGTTAACATCGCTGTATTCATGCAACAAGTCTCTTGATCGAATTAATTTAGCCAAATTTATTGACAAATAGTACTGTTTGTGGTAATTGTGTATGTCTCATTTGTCTTTGGTCTCTTATATTCTGTTTTTATTAGTGTTTCGGTTCTAAAGGGCACCTATTGGTGCAGTTACTGCTGCCTTGCTGTCCTGCCGTTTCTTTCCATACTGCTTAATGTATGTGTATTTGATGGCAAATTATAAATGAATTAAAATAAATATTTCCACTTTTTGTTGCACTATGTGATCACAATCCATCAATGTTAAAGACAGACAGACGGATGTAATGCGCACAATATGCATTACTATGTCGCACTTATGATAGAACAGTATTTAGTGTTGCCTTAAAGTCTGGATACAAAACAATGAAGTGCGGTGGCTTTAAATTAAGACTATCAGAACAAGTGTGTTTTGCGATGTTTTGAAAGGTGCATACATTACGACAAGATGTATGTCAGTCGTTACACACACTGCATACTGCAGTCAGTACTTGTCGTGTCTCTTGGCACACATCACAGACACTTCTCACATGTCTCTGATGTGTGTAGAAAGTCACCGCTACCATGCTAGTTGACTAAACAAGCCATGACATGTCTTACATCAACCAGGCTGATAACTTGATATAATTCAACGTCACGTTTTTAAAATGAAACAATGACTGCAAACCGTTGCAAACGCTAACGCTAGTAAATGATGCAGATTTCACAGCGGTGTAAACACTGCGGCGACTAGTCATGGCTGTGTGTCTGTGTGTGTGTGTGTTACTCACTTGTTGCAAGATGTCTGGATGTAATTCCAGCATTCGCAGGAATGTGTCTGACTCGACGTTTGCTGGTTTTGACTGTTTGCGTGTCAACTTCTTGAACAGATACGTAATGATGTTGTCCAACGTGGCGCAGCAACCAGTGCACACCATCGTGTCTAACACATACATACATACACTCATCCACGTTACGCCTTTGGTGGAAAATATCTCACAAACGTCCACAAATGTGTCTCATTTAAAACCTAAACTGTGGAACTGACACACACAGCATTTGTTCACTAATCACTCTCTGTGTGTGTGTGTCTGTGTGTGTGTCTCGTGTCTGTGTGTGTGTGTTACAGTCGAGCGTAGACACTCAACACCAGCTGGCAGGCAATGTTTGTTTGACTAAGTCAAGGCTTCATGTCCCACTTTACATAAAACACTTCACGACATAGATGTTCTTCACAACCAATCCATCTACTCAATCATACTCAGGAAAATAAACTTAACATAGTACTAGCAACCTTTCATATGCAACATTAAAATTTGAAATAAAGACAGGTTTGATCGCCCCCTATGACTGACGTCCGGCGTGGGAAACACAAGAGGTGAGCAAACATGGCTGCAATTCACACGTGCAACAACAACTTGCATACTCCACAACAACAAACTGTTCACTTGAAGCAAATGAGTGTTGCAATAGAGTTTGTTGAAATCAACTGACTCTACTAGTAGAGTTCAAGTTCAGGTTCACTGTCTCTACAGGACAGCTACAGCTCTATGCTCAACTCACAACTATGCTGCAGAGGTTGAAACAGCCACCAACCTAACGCTGTGAGTCCATCAGATATGGTGGCCATGATGTAGAGAAAGACAGCTGGTTCCAGGTTACTGATGAACGGCATGTGGTCCTGCGCAAGGCACTCGAGCAGTGCATAGTAACTCTGACTCAGCTTTGGAAACTCCTTCACACGTCACACACACACACACACCACCACTGCGCCGCGCTACAATTTACACACAAACTGCATCAACAGAACACCACCAACTAGGTCACTGCAGCATTTGCATCAAAGACTGACATTCACCAACTTTTATTATTAGCTATATCACACGCAACAGCTAGTAATGTTAACAACAAACTACACTGTGTCCAAAAAACATTCAACCACTACACATTTTACAACAACAATGACAAGCAATTTATACAATTACAATGTTTTGCTTCACAAGTGATATATATATATACAAGAAATAAGCTAAATCTTATGTAAATTGCTTGTGTTATATGACAGATTTTCATTTTGTTAAAAACCTCCAGATTTTCTCGATGACATCAGCGTGTTTTGGTAAACAAAGAACTCAATGCTAAGAAATACAGCATTTCACTGCAGCAGTCAGACGATATGGCATTACAACGCTATTATTTGAAATTATTGCAACATGACATTAATAGACACACATCTGCAGACGACCAACATCCAGCAGTGGTTAGCAGTGGACTACACGCAGCACTACATGCAACAACGTTCAACTTGTCAAAGCATTTGTGCCGAGTTATGAAAACATGTCATGAATATGTACATGTAGATCTGTGTGAACTAAATCTATGTGAAATAGGACGAGCAAACATATGAATTTACTCATTCGGACTGACATTAACTGTGTTAGATCTTCTAAGTAAGTAAAATCTCATTAATGCTGACAAAGATCTGTACACAACCAACCATATCATACTGCCTGAAACAGACGTCAATTTGTGACTGTAAAAGTTTAACTAACCAAGCTGTGGTTTGCAGTTGCAAAACGTTTAATGGTCTCAATTGTCCAGACTCACACAACAAACTAAGTACACAGATGTTAAACCTGTGCAACGAATTCTCTTAATTTGATTACACTGGTCAACTTCTAAACAACAACATGCACTGCTATCAAATGAGCCAACTGTATCAGTGAGTGAGTGAACCAACCAGCAGGTCATTCTGCGTTATTGACAGCAACAACTTGACAAATATGCCGAGAGCATCGTCAAGGGCACTGTCGCCATACAGACGGAAAACACCAAAGTTGACGTAGTTGCCTGAGAGAGCTGCTTTGAGCATAGAGAAGCACACGACGACGCCTTTCAATGTACGAACTCTATGTTAAAGATAACACTGTCTTGCAATTAGCTATGTATATTGACACAATCTCTTACATGTGGTCAAAACATTGTGACAATGTAGGAAATTGGATCAAAACTTTCCACCAAATTTACACATAACCTGCTGAATCCTTACAATAGTATCACGCAGACAAGCCTCAGTGACAAGAAAGCCAGCAGCATTGATTGACTAGAGTTAGTTTTATGTTTTTTCTCTGCACTGCACACACTCTGCCTCCTCCATCAGTTCACGGCCGTGTCACAACTTATACACACACGCGCAGACAGCGTTCTCTCCGACTAAATCACGTGCTCAGTGTCGAGTGGTGTACAATTCAATCAATGCGTCTGTCGTCGGCCGACAGCGTGTTGTTACCTAGACAAACACCTCACTGGCTGACTGCTGCCAAGCTGGTGCCTTGTCACCACCGTTATCGACCGACAGACAGACAGACACCTTTATGAAACTATATTAGTAGAGATACCATACTTTCTGCATGTACTGTGGGCTAATAAATCATATCTTTGAATATTCAACAGCAGCCTCACAGCGTGACACAAACATACAACTAAAACAATGAAATAAATGGTATCACATAAAGGATATTTTAATGGATAAAGTTGGTCTTTAGGAATGTCTCCAATACTAAGGATTCTGCTGCCTGCAATCACATTGCAAACACACACACACACACACACACACACACAGACACAGACACAGACACACACACAGTGCGTCGTTGACAAGGAGCATGCACATACTCCAGTAAACATCTCGTACTAGTCGTAATACGGCAGAAGAGAAGTCACATTTGAACCCTCGTACATAACAGTTCTATTAATGTACTTCGTTGCATTAGGCTACTGAACTTGAAATAAAAGCAACGTTGCTCAATATTGCAATGCGATCCAAAATATCAATCATGAAGTTAAACCTATGTATAAACTAACCTTAAAATATCATTCATGGTTGGGATTCCTAAACACCCTTCTAAGCCACACACCAACAATACAAACAGCAAAGGTACACTTATGCTGTGGCAATAATAGTATTTATGACAATAATAGCAATAAAATGTAAAAATGTCAAACTGAGCAGCACTCATCAATCGCGTGACACAACACACTGATACATCTCCACTGTCACACAACACACTGATACATCTCAACTGTCACATACTATGCTACGCAAGAAAACCAACTGATCGCATTCAACCAACACGAAGTTTAATTACACCCATCACCACGGTGTGAACTGCCCAGCAATCATACTGACCATAGCCAACAATGACTTTGCTGACTTCTCGGAACAGCAAAATACCGTTGGGTGACGACACGTCAAACTGTAGGCGCTGCGACCTAGAACAGCAAACAAACAATTCAATACGACAACCAAAATGTTCACAGCAATGTTACTCATCAACTGTTTTAGTACTATCAGTCAACTTATCCACTGCTCAGGAATTTCTCATTCACAATTCCACTCACTGCTATTTACCCTCAGAGCAAAACGATGGAGAATAAGTTAGCAACTCGTAATCAAATTCACAAGAACAAGCGAGGAGGAACAACAACGCTGCTCCATGTTTGTTGAACCTGTTCTGTGCGAGCTCGGCAAACAGCTTCAGTAGCGGAGTGGTGACGGTCGGCTCATGGAACCACAGCTCCTGAGAACGGATCAACATTGGAGTGTATGACGGATATCTGATATACAACGTGCTCAGAAACAACCCAACACACCGACACCAACACCGACACACACACTAGTGGTCAACAGACGGCACGGACCACCATCAACCAGTCACACTGACACAGGCGCTTGATATTGACTTTTTTTTAGTTCAAACAACTTCATAACTTAGACCTCATGATTTCATAAAGTTGTCATATCTACCAGAGATGAAGGTTACAACAGGCAGACAGCAGCATGATGCAGGTCGGTTACAGTCGTCAGTATGTGACAGCGTTACATGCACTAACGTTAGTCATTAACTATAAACAAAAATTAGACCAGCTTCCAAGATCGTCCGTCCCAGTATGATGGGTCACTGATGCAGCTGCCATACTACTTATCTGTTTCCTACGCAGTAAGTACATCATTCCGCTTGTTTGAAAATATCATTCTAACAACACAATGACGACAACAGTCTTCATCCTGATAAAGCCCAACACAACACAATTAGTCATCGTTTCTACACTTACAAGCCAAATGATCCAAACACCAACTGTGAAGATAGATACACGCGAGGACGTCATGGTGTCACAGCAGTGAGTGACGTCAACAACTAATGACAGTGTCATCATCGTCAGACGACGCATTCAACAAACACCGCAGCTTAGTGAGTTGAGTAGTGAACTGTGCTAGAAATGAGCAGACACAGCAAAGTGCAGAGCATGAAAAGATACAGCCAGTCGAACAGCATCATGTAGCTCACTTTGGTGTTGAATGCAAACGCAATACCACGCAGGTCACGAGCGAGACCTATCACATGACGCTACGCACCACAGACACACACACACACACACAGATATACACACATACAGATACAACGCACAGACAACAGTGCATGTCTATCAGTGCTGTAGACACACCAGTGACAGACCAGCAGTGAATGCAATGTCAAACAATGTCGTCATCATGATGATGATGATGATGATATACCTTGGCTTCTTCAGCTCTGAAGAGCGGCATGTCGGCCTGTGATAGCAGGCTGGCGAGAGTGTCAAACCCAGCTAGATACACACGCACACAACAGCATCAATGCAACCTACAGAACATGCTAATAAATCAGGGCACAATTTTCTAAATGTCGTTGTCAAAAATGTTCCTAAGACTGTCATAACTTTATCATAAAATTATCATAACTTAGGGAGTTAGGGTACCTTAAGATTATCCTAAAATTCTCATTGTCTAATTATCAAAAATAATCACATAAATAACAAGATGTATTGTATAAAACAACAGAAGTGTGCCAGCACTGAGCGACATTTATTGTTTGTAAGAGTAAGTATTTACAGGCGCCGAGTATTCTATATGCCAACAGACGTCTAAACAACCGCGTTGAAAGCAGTGAAATGAACACGTAACATGTGACAGTGACCACGCTGTGCTGTGCTGTGTTGTCAGTCGCTATCAACACACACTAACGGTTACGCTGTCACGTGTATACTGTGTCTTGATAAGAATCCATGAAAAATAAAACAGCCTTTGTTGCCTGTTTGTGCCAAAAACTATTGAAAAAAAATTGAAAAAAGTTAACCCATGCTACAGCTAAAAATGTCTGATTACTTTTCTGAGATCAGCGTATGATAGACTGCAGTAAGACTCCACCAGACAACTGCATTAATGTGAAGTAAGTAAGTAAGTAAACGGCAGTTCTCGCCCATCCTCACAGCTACAGCAACTCATGTGCCACTAGCATCACTCATTGCCGCCTTTACCACAGCCAATTAAAGCTGGTACACCATTTCATGACCCCTGAAGGGATGCAAGGCTGAGTTAACATTATTTTGTTACACACATCTGCTGGAGCTTTAGAACAATTTCCGTCACATGCCATTGATTGCTATCAGCACCAACACATCAGACGAGGCTCACTGGCAAGCTAGCCAGCCACCAGTAACAGCAGCAGCTCACCACTGCTAGCTACATGTAGCTGTCAATCATAGCACCGGCCGGCCCACTCAGCAAGTGAGTGAGTGAGTGGCTCGTGTCTCTACGTACCTCTCAGAGGCATCATGAACCGTTCAAACTGTTCCTCGTCTTCACCTAGCTCCACCATCAGCAGCCGTCCCAGCGCCGTGTAGAACGTCGTCCGACAATGCATATTCATCATCGGAGCTTGAACGTTGTTCACGCCGAGAAACGGGAAATGATCGCTCTACAGCAGCAGACCCACAACAAACAAACATGACGGACGCTCACTGTGTGTACTGCTGACGTAATCACATGCACACTGTACGTAAATATTACTACACATTTATATAAACAATGAAACGTAATTAAAGAACTTGAAGACTGAAACGCAGGTAATAGACACACCACATGCAGCGGCAGCAGCAGCAGCAGCAGCGTAATCCACAAGAATGAGAACAAGACGTGGCAAAGTATATATACACAGAGCAGCTTTCAGTTATATGCAATGCACGTGAAAATCTACTGAGTGCCGTACAGTTCTGACTGTAGAATAACATGACTCAGTGTCAGGCAATATGTTCAGTAAACATAAAACAGATAAATGACAAAACGGTTGAAGCTTTCTGTTCAAGACAGTCTCCAAAACTGATGTCAGTTTCTCGCGATGGCCTGAGTTAATCACGTGTCTATCTGTAACCACACAGAGACAGAACGTAATGAGAGCGGAGGTGGGTGACGTACGCGGTGATTGTCCAGCATGAACTGAACAGCGTCCAGCTTGACCAGCTTGCGTACACTGCTGTAGCCGACCGACAAGTCGTTGAGTAGCTGCAACGTCCGCGTGATTATAGCCTCCGAGCCGCCCCAGTACTTGAGATTAGTTATACTGCACACACCAGCAGCCAGCAGCAACCAATCACTCACACACACACTCACACACCAGCAACGCTACTCGACTCACTGACTGACTGATTGATTGACTCATTGACTGACTGACTGATTGATTATGTCCAACTCAACACAAAACAATTCATTTTAGACACGTTCTTCTCGACCTTTCTCCTGGTGTTGTAGTGACGAAACAAAATCAAACATGAACAAACCAACAAACACAAAAATTCTGCTGTAATAAATACATGTATGTGATGACTTTGGTTTTGATCACCCAAGGAACATTGCCTTGGCAACGGATTCTGAAGGCAAACTGTCATTCATTCAATGCGCTGGCATTTCACTACAGACTGGACAATTGCAGTGCCAATCTGCTAGCTCCTAAATCTATACTCTGACAGATTTTAAAAAATAAAATATGATTGTATTTGCAAAGACCCATTTGCTCGAACAGCGTCGTATCAGCTCAATATAAATTAGG
>Ga0209366_1000231_pt1 | contig 12999 bp, 12 predicted proteins | sample WorMetmaBAHAMAS2_FD_187391 | JGI IMG/M metagenome (GOLD analysis project Ga0209366, IMG submission 187391) | Marine gutless worms symbiont microbial communities from Max Planck institute for Marine Microbiology, Germany - Inanidrilus... | ecosystem: Host-associated > Annelida > Digestive system...
CAATTAACCCGAGTGCTTATCAATGCAGCTGCTGCACAGTTAAGCTGCATCAACTACAGAAGTACTGGATAGAAGCCCACAAAATTTATATGAGATGTACACGTCCACTGCCACTTTAAATGCTCCCATCGACATTTCAATCATACAACGCATTTGGAAATCCTACACAACGAATGAGATCATACTCTGATTTTCGCCCATTAACCACACAAGGTGCACAAATAAAAAAACATTATTTCAGAGGTTACTGCACCGAAGTTCACCAAACTTTTACACGATGTAGCTGCCTCATTGCCAGTCTTAACGCTCTTATGCAGATGGCACTGCTGCATGTTGTTTAAGAATGCCAGAGCAAAGACTGAATGCAGTCAATTTTGATGTTTGCATAAAGTGCGCCTTAAAGTTATTGGTTACCATAGCAATGTCCCTTGTGCGATCTTAGAAAAAAACGTCAGATTAATTATCCCCACCCACATGTCTATCAAAACTGAATAGTTGGTTGAGATCGGTCCAGCGTGTTATGATATAATCGGCCAGATATGCCCAAATTTTGCAATTTTTTTCATATAGTACAAAAACAAGTAAACATTTATCTGGAGTTACTGCACTGAACCTCACCAAAGTTGCACATGATGTAGCCACATTCAATGCGCTTCTAAGCTGCCCATTGGCATTCCGATATTCCAATCTGTTTCAGAATGGCAGTGCGACAAAGAAAATATATCAGAGAAAACGTAGATTTTGCAACTTTAATTGCTTGCCATGGCAACATCCATTAAGGATCGCCAAATAAATTCAGGATTTATCAAGCCCTTACTCTACCAACCCTGAAATTTTGGTGAAGATCCATTCAGTAGTTCCTGAGATCGATTTGCTCCAAGGTCGACTATTAAAAATATGGAAAAAAGTAAAAAAAATATAAAAAAAATATTGGCAAAATATATAGCCCATCAGGCAGGTATGACGGGCGAGCTAAATAACACATTTTATATCGAATAAACAACACTAACAGTAGACATTTATCTAGCTAGTTTATCTAGTAAATTTACTGTCATCAATAATTTTTACATACTAATTTAGTTAGTAGTTAGTTTGTGTTTAACGCCCCTTTTCAGCACAAATATATGGCTATATCAGGGACGATAACATACTAATTTGATTAATATGTTGCACACCTACTTTCACCACAATAATCAATCAATTACCTCCAAACAGCAATTTATAGGTATACTACAAAAAATTCCAATCTACTTTTGTATCTTTTGTAATTTTGGAGGAAAGCATGCTGAAAACATAACATGAAACTCTGTATTGTAAAGTTCCATCAATTAAAATAATTACTGCCATTAGAATGTACAGTCGCATAAAGTGACCAAACTTTATTAATGCTGAAACCACAAGTAATGGCAACATTTGCTAGAAACAACAGAAACTGTGTGTCCCAATTTTAGTGTGACAACAATACAGCATGTACAGCAACCCTGCTGCTCAATCATCATCATTACGCCATTGCTGTGCTTTGATCAAACTGGCATCAAAGTAAAGTTACACAGTTACTCAATAGTGGATATTTAAGATAAATAGCATAAAAATGCAATATGGAATAATTTCTTTTCATAAAATATTCAAGTTCCATTCAGATCAGCATAATCTCTGCATATTGAGACTAACTGAGTCTTTAACCATTTAGAACTGTAAATAAAGGAAACTGGAAAGTGGTCTGATGCCATTACTTATAATATGTAACTTTAAAGAGAAATTATGACGTTCAACAAAGACAAAAAGAAAATGAAAGTATTCAGCTGTTAACTAACCGGAATCTCGCATAAACACCTTATGCGAATAGCTCTCATGACCGCGAGATGCATTTAATTCAACCCATGATGAGTTTAGATAACTGGAACTAAAACAACAATGCATGGTCACAACACTGAGAAATTTAACATGCAACCTGCAAGGTCATATTATCATTAACATTTTTATCAGTGCTTCAATACTGCTAGCTGGGGTGAGAGAAAGACATCTGGCCTGAAGAATACAGGTCTACGCCATTTATCCTGTCCAAAAAGGTTCTCATCTCAAAAAGATAAAAAAAGGTATAACGGGAGACTAGCTAACTCAGGTTCACTTTAAAATTGTCTACTAAAACAGAGGTATGCCAACTGTATCAATCACACATCAGTATCAAATCACCATTAAAATCTAAAATACGTCAGATTAGTCAGCATGTGACAAGTAAACTAAAGCAAATTTGTATTATCCAATAACATTGCTGGAAACAGCTTCTCTGAAATGACCCATCTTCTATCAAATGTGACGTAAAAAACCTTAATTCAGTCAATCAGAATCAAACAATCACTATCCAACAGTAACACACAAGCACATGCACACATATAAACAGATTAGTTTACTGGTGATTTTTCATGTAAACCTAGTTCAACACTGTTGTAAAAGGTAAACTGGAGCAACATTTTGTAGAGCTGTATGCTCACTCGGACGTCAAGCAGGACAATCACCTACTGGCCCTCTTCATGCACTGACTGACCCCACAGAACAAAAGCCATCATTCTCAGTAGTATATGCACAGTTCTGTCAACGCGTGTGGAATAAATGGTACAGTCCTTTCACACTTTAATGCAGCAGGATCACAATGTGTCAGGTAAACTACATACACGGTGCCGAGCAGCCAGCTGTGGTAGGCAGTCAGCGGTGGATAGTCAAGTCCCCAGTACTCTAAGTCATTGTCCGATCCATTCACATACCTGTACATGCAGTGCACACATCCACACAGTCAATGAAACAGCTGAAATTATATCAACAAACAAGTCTAGTAGAACTTGTATATTGGTAATTAATCTAACTCTCATAATGTGAATTAAATAATTATAAATTTTACTTTCATGGTGACTTTTTAAAAATGCTAGGCTGTTTATACAACTTGGTTATCTAACACTAAAAGTTCCAAAATGCATGGATTTATCACATTGTAGTTGTGGTTCAGTAATCAGAAAAACTTTTCTGATGCTACTGAATATAATACCCACTACCCAGCATGATAATAGCTAGTGGCCACCAGACTAAATCACATTCATTATATCCGATAGCAAAAAATATAAATTACAAAATAAATATAAAAACCTGAAGTATTTGTTATTTGTATAATATAATATATACTTTTCTCACAACGCAACATACAGAGAAGTGTATAATCCTACCACTGACTTAACGGCAAGTTGTACGTTATTTCCATCCAGTGACGCTGCGCTTCATAATCACCAAACATTGGTGGCTTATGTTGACCTAAATGAAAATTAAGTAAGATCACTAAGTACGCAAAACACTGTATTACACTGTATGTATCTTAAACCAGTAGATGGCTGATGCATCTTCCACTGACACACTGATCCTTCATTTTAATGGACGTGTTGCAGGTAAACATGGGTTAGCCAGTTTCCCTTTCAGTTTCATTGGGCCCATTCCATGGGGCCATAGCGGTCCCGTCTGTCACGCGTTGTCATTTCGTCGTCGTTGTCGTTGTGGATATCGCATGCCGCCTGCGCTATAGCTATAGCTGGCATGCGACTAGCAACATCTGGTGACTGGCAATGTAACGGCGGCTCGCAGTAGCGAATGGGCCCAACATTTTTCAAATGCTTCTTGTTTAAAAATTTGCTCCAGAATAGAACATCTGGGTGTAAGTTGCACAGGTCACTTTTACAGATAGAATGTTCTAACCAACAGTGTCAAATAACTGAATGAAAGAATGCACTCTCCCCCATCAGTGGCTTGGCCTCATCTTTTCTTCATTTACCACTAGACTCATAATGAATAGGTCACTGCTCTGACTGTGCCAGGACTTTTGACACCAGTCCCAAGAATAGAGCCAATACCATCTCATTAAATACAGCTCAATCTAATAACAAAACATATCAATATAGTATTTGTATGAACCATGGTGCCACTGTAGTATTTTTGTGACACTGTCGCTATATTCACTACACTAATAGTAGTAGTTGTTGTAGTAGCACTATTAATCGTTGTAGTATTACTGTATAGCAGCATGTCTGTAAAATGACTATCAATCAACTCGTCACATGGTTGACTCGTCAGTCAACATGTCACACAGTTAACTTGATATAAACCAGCATATCACATCACTAATGTAGACAGATGTCGGCATTTCCATGCCTAATGCATATACAATCATCTGCACTATCATGGTAAAATCTGCTATATGGCTATCATCATCATGGTCGGTATTCTAGTAGAGTGTGTGGTCAAACAATGGACACTGAAGCCTGGCAGTATCAGCTAAACATGAAGTCTACACCTCCATATACAGCATCAGTTCAGCCCACAGCTCACTTGCTTGAACTGTGGTACAGACCAGACACCAACAAGCGCACCATTTACCACACACCCTGCATGCACTGTGCACGTGATGCATACATTGGAGTTTTGACTATAGACGAACAGCTGCTAACTGTAGTGACAGTTACACGATACATTATTTAGAGCATTATTAAATTCTAAATGTTACAGCACTTTTTTTTAACTAGAATGCCTAGCGGTATACTGTCGCACCTCTGAGCTGGGGGGGGGGGTTGAAGAGTTTACAATTGTGTTTATACTTGGTCCATCACATATGTGCTTCATTAAATCTGTTTCACCATTTGTCGTTTCCCATTGCAAGACTGTTACGAAGTGTTGCTTCTACTGTGATTCAACAAAGCAGCTACCTGACACTTTACAGGCCGAAAAAGAAAATCAACAACAACAAGTTGAGGTGTAATGATAACCAATAAGGAGCAATGTACGCCTATTGTTCGCAAGAATACAGACGTAGCTATGTAATCTAGAGAATTATACATTACCTGAATATGGATGTAAAGATACCATATAACGTAAGACAATTCCCAGCATCACTATAACTCCAAGCAAATAATCCATATCAAAACTGATAAAATATTAAACTCAATCGCCAATACTATTTAAAACAATATTGACACATACCAATACCAAAAAATTGTAAACAAACACAAAAAGTTTCTCATTCTTTATCAACTTTTAGATACGTTAAAGTTAAGAAAACGTTTGGAACTTTGGGCGCAGGTTTTGGTGAGTTAAGTTATTTAACGTTTAAAACTTAGATTTACCATTTATGACATTACTTCTAACTGTAGATAAAAATACAAACATTAACAAATGTTAATATCCTTTCTTGATCAACGTGTTCATTTATTTTAGCTGAGCTTTGTGTTGCTTATTTACTGCAGCATGTTTTCGTTCTCGCTTCGCAACAAATATGGCGTATGTAAACAATGAGGATTGCAGGTTGTTATGCAGTGTCTAGTATCAATGGCGTACTGTTAAAGTACTTACCGTGGGTCATAATGTTGATCTCTCAGTGCCATAGGAAACAATGATAATTATAACCCTATAATCTGACGCTAACCTTAACGTAAACGTCAACCCTAACAGGTCTATCTAATTTATGCCGTCACAAGCCGTGACGGCGTTGTCACGGCGTCAAGACAACGCTGTGACGGCTGCAGACGTGATGGCTAATTGCTTCGCCGTGTCCTGTGACGCCGTGACGGCACGCAGACGGTCAGCGTAACGACGCGCTATAGTAAGAACACCATACGGCTCGAGCAATGTAGCTTTACCGGATCACAAACACGGTCAACACTGAGCCAAGTGCACTGAAGTCGCGCTTATATATCCTAGCCGCACTACGGCAATCAGGGTCATACGCGAGTAGGTGCAGGTAAACAATTAACGCAGTTACCTGGACACTAATAACTCTGAGTGCCGAGACACGTACGGCGTCTGCGGCATCACGGCATAAATTACATAGACCAACCCTAACCCTACTAACTATACTAACCCGACTAAGCCCTTTTAACCAAGCCAAAAATCAGCCTGTATCCCTACGTATACTACAGTTAAGGTCCATAGACAGCATATTATTTAGGCTACTTTTAACCCTGCTGACTTTATGTGATTCAGTAGACTCTTAGTGTGCCACAGAGGTCGACATGCTAGCCACTGCTGCTGATTCACACTGTAATACAACGTTACGAATTATGATAGAAGAAACCTAAAGTGGCAATAAATGATGCTGCAACGGCCATATTAAGTGCACTGGCCGTTGTCTAGATTTGCACATTTTGGCAGTGAACTATGGTGCTATTTTGCTTTGTTGATGGACTTGACATTGATATGGCTATGCACAGAGTTTAGTGAATGAGCTTCTTATATGCTGGTCCCTCCACATGGAATACATTTTCTGAATGTCTGTAGCAGAGCTTAGGAAACAGTTGAAAATGCACTCTTATACTTCAGCTTGTAATGTTCATTGTTCACTGACTTTTGATTTCGGATTTTATGTTTTTATTGACTACTGTAATGCTCTTACTGTAATAGGTGCACAGTGCACTATAAATCTGCATATGATGATGACGTTGATGTGATTAAGCAAACTCACAATGTTTTGTGTATGTGTTTAGATTGCACTGTTTTCATATACGAACAGTGTAGTGTAACATGACGGGAAACATTGAGTCAGATAACGATGATCCATGGCTTGAAGATGAAATTCAGCAGCAGTTAGATCAACTAGATGACAACTGTCTTCTAAGTGATGATGAGCAGTATACTTGTAAAACAAACCTCTCTGAAAAATATCTGTCTTCCGTTGATACAAAGGTACTAAACAGCTTATGTTGATGTGCCATATTTGTTTACTTTGACTTTAAAAATATAACTTATATTAATACATGCCTCCAGAATACTCCATGTGGTTTAGTGTATTTAGTATTGCAGATGTATTACAGTTATTGCAATGGAGTTTGTTGAATTTGTACAGGATGAACTTCCACGCATAGCAGACCATATACCAAATTTTGCACGGAATACTGATGTGATAGAGAAAGAATTGCAAGAATGTGATGATCTCATGCAAAAAGCAAATCTTGGTAGTTGATCTGTTCAATATGTTTTGTAGTCTATTTCTCTGACACTGTTCTTGGTTCAATATGAAGAAATATTGCTTGATGCATATTATTGCATATATCTTTTGCACACAAAGCTTACCCAATAGGACTGCTTTCACTGACTGTGGCTTGGACTAGATCTTCAGTGCCAATCAGTTTTTTTCTTCAAATTTTCAGTTCTTTTATGTTAATTTTTGTTACCTGGCATGTTCTGTGAAGCAGACTAAACGAGTCGTCCAACAACACCTACCTTATGTTGTGCACTTCACTGTCATGTCTTTATTTACTTTGATCTGTGCTGCAGCTGGTACTGGTATTGCAGCTGGTAGTGGCACCTGAAAGCTGACATGAAAGTAGCATTACTTCTTCCGGAGAATTTTGGTCTCGTTCTCACAGTTTGAAGAGGTGCCTAAGGTGTTTCTTAAAAAGAGGCTGGTGGCAGACGAAGAAAGGACAAGGCCATGCCACTGGCTGGAGTCAGTGCTTTGTGTTTCCTTCAGTGACTTGACACTGTTGCTTTGACGCTGTTGGTAGTATGACAAGAAATGTACCTGGCTCGTAAAAATCTGCCTTTTCAGCCCAGAGGTTCTCCTCTGCCTAACATTCGTTACAGGTATCATTTAGAGACCTTGTAAATATTGCCATGTGATACAACTGTGCTGTGTCAAATTGCACTTGAAAGTGAAATAACGTACATCGACACAGCATACTGCCAGTGTACATGTACAGTACAAGTATAGAGCTGGATCAGTATACTGTGTTGATGAAACCCAAAAGTTGGTAAAGAACTAAACAAGCCAAAGATGTGAGCATATTTTTTACTTTGTTATAGACATAAACAAATGTAACAAATGATGCTAGAGTTCGCTGTTGCTGGTCTTTATGACAGATGCCCACTGGGAGGTTGACATTCAGCTCCGTAAATTACCACATTTACCCTTAAGCAAACTCATTGCTATCAGACTGGCAGCTGTTTTTCTCTGTCATTAATCTCCAAAACAGATAGGTCTGTTTTTATGTTGAAAGGCTGCACATCTTTAACTGAAGTTGTGGTTTCATGCATGCCATTTATAGGTCTGTTTAGCATAACATCACATCAGTAGTAGATGAGCTAATTGCCTGCCTAGTGTTAGCTACACTCACCCATATTGTGTATGTATTTAGCATGGCTATGAGTTACTAGTGAATGGTGTATTAGTGTTTTGTAGGTGTATATTTCAATTCTGCTTTTATAGGGCATGTCAGTTATATAAGAATATCTTTATGTTATTTCTGTTTCCGGTGAAATACGGTAAGCTTAGTACAGGCATCAATGCACAACGTTTCCTATCATGTTACTGTTAGTCTTTGATAATCGAAAATTACCTTGCAAAACAACATGCATAAATAATACTATAATAGATAACTCAGCCCACTTTGTCTTTTTATTTGCGGGAAACCTGTAGAATTTGCAACTTTCACGCAAACTGTTATGATTACAACCGTATTGCTCGTCACCGGAAGTTCACTAAATACCAAGTAAAACTGGATCTAGGATAAATATTCTTTATTTACTGACGGGCCCTATATCATTGGCGGTGCAGGCACGAGCCCTGTGTTTACAGTGACTGACCTAGTCAATAAGAATAGCCCGTTTTTGAGCCCCCACAGAATCACCCTTTAACCGATCGTTAATAATTTGTTATAGGTAATTACGTCCATGACTACTACTGCTGTGCAGAATTTGGTGGAAATCCATCCATGGGGGCTTTTGGGCAAATAAGTGGTTTATAACCATAAAATTCTATTTGTGTTCACCTTTTTAAGTGTCTCACCTACAGGTCAGACCACTCGCTGGATTTTCACACTTGGTGGCTCAAATGATGTGGATTTATGCAAGTGTGTGCCTTTTTGGCTTTCGTTGATATTGCAGCCCATTTAGGGGACTAAATATGCATAAAAACCCTAACTTTGAGGCGTGAATATGTATTTTCCAGCCAGATGCATAGACATTGAAACGTTCATATTATCGAAACTACTGCATCGATCATAACTAAATTTTGTGAAGTGATAGAGACCAATGAGTATGCTCTGTGGATAGCTCAAATATGCCCCAAGCAAATCCAAGATGGCAGATGGCCACCATCTTGAAAAAAAAATGAAAAAGGTGCATTATCTTCGCAAGGGATTGACCAATTTTGACGAACTGTGGCATGGTGAATCGTCTCGGCCCTTCTGACCCTTTCAGCCAATATAATTTCATGATTACGAAAATTTAAGATGGCGGCAGTGGCCATTTTGAGAAATCAAAAGATTGCAATATTTATGCAGTGCATTGACCAATTTTGTAAAGTACTAAAATTGGCAGTAAAACAGCAGATGTAAATATATAAAAAAAACAACTGTTTATCTATAATGTTAACAGTAATGGATCAAAAACTGCAAATTTCATAAAAAGGTGATATTACTCAGCATCACATTGACATTAAGGTAATGTGATGGTGGGTAATATTACCATATTACCAATTTTATGATATTTTTGCAGTTTTTGATCCGTCGCTATTAACACTATGGATAAGCAGTTGTTTTTTTTAAATATTTATTTGGGCTTAAAGTTAGCCTGCATATTATACATGAGTGCATGTTACCAGGTTTTACAGTATTTACTTCAAAACAGTGATGGTTGAGAACATTTGAATATGTCTGTGGTTAACAGCATTGTCACATACGCACAGTAAACTGAGTGATTCACTGGAAGCAGATTTGCAGGCTGCTGCTGAGGAAGCTGGCACCGATGTCGATACACTCAGAAATAAGGTTTGAATTTTTTTTTAATTTTTAGGATTTTTGGCAGCTCTATTTCTGGAGTATCCTGTACAGCTGACAGTCAGACCGATAGCAGTTGTATGGTAATTGTTTGGTAATTAATTGTGTTGTTATGGTTTGTGAATTTTTACTGATGGTAGGTTTCGGTAGGTTTAAACTTTATTTAGTTATGCCATCAATATGTTTACCTGTGTTTATTTTTAATAGCTGCATTAATTTAGCAATCACTCTTAACACCACTAACATTGCAGCCAGTTGATAGTGCTGTAAAATTTTTCATGTTAGTATGTTTGGTTTTTGTTGTTTGGTGAAATTCAGTATTTTATTATGCTGATAGCCACACACTGTGATATGTACAGTGTGGAATTCTGGACAGATTTTTCTATGAATCTGCATGTATATGTCTATCGTTATGAATTTTGTGTAAGTCATGATGAAAACCATTTTATTTCATTTTGCACTATTAGTTTGCTTAGACTGACTGGGTGGTTTTTGGGCCACCTAATATGTAAATCTGTCGTCGCTCTGTATGTACATTTGTATATGGTGTCTTTTTATTGTTTGCTAGCATGATTGCACGATCGCCTATAATTGCTTTATCTTGAGACTGTGTAATAATTATTTTTTTTAACAGTGACTCAGTTCTTGTCGTTTTAACAAGCACAGATTTAAAGTTGAAAGTCGCAGGTATATTTAATGCACAGAATGAACCAGACTGATTAGCAGATGAATATGTTCGAGACCGCCAGACTGCCTCTGTAGTGTGTACATCTGGATAATTCAGTTTGCTTTTTGTCTGCAAGTATCGACATTGCATCTGATAAAGTAAACATGTATGATTGTATTCGCATGAAAATTGGTGCAACACTGGTGCTGATTATTACACATGTACTATTGCCTGAGAACATATGCAGTCACTGTGTTTATGATGGATTTGCTTGGGTCTGCATTTCGACAGAGCGCACTATGCTTCTGATTGAAATTTGTGCCAATTGTAGATTTTATCAGAAATAGATGTGGATGAAGTTGACATGCCAATTGTAGCAAAAAGTGATGCAGGTGAGTCTTTTTGTTTGTCTTTTTTAAGCCCGCTCGGCACACTTGCTGAAATGGCTATATATTTTGCCAGTGTTTTTTCTTTATTTTATTTTTTAATGGTCAACTTTCTAGACCCAGTATCTCAAAACCTAATGGATTGATCTTCACCAAATTTTTAGGTTTGGTAGATGGGTGGAAGATCTTGTTAACCTGGTATATCACTTTGCGATCCCTCAAGGGATGTTGCCATGGCAACCACTTAAAAAAAGAAAAATTGGCGTTTTTGTGGACCAATCTTTTTGTCGCACTGCCATTCCGAAACGGATTGCAATATTGCAATTCCAATTTCAAAAGATTAAGTAAAATGAATTTCTCTACAGTGTGTACAATTTTGGTGACATTTGGTCCAGTAACCCCAGAGTTTATGTTGTTAACAAAAACACCTTTTGCAGCCATATGGCTAAAATCGGCATATCACGTCAAATATGTCAGAATATCCTGGACCTATTTTGACCTACTTTATATGTTTGGTAGGCATATGGAAGGGAATATTATCTTGATATTAGTTTGGCGGTCACCTAAGGGACATTGCTATGGCAACTAGTTAAATGTGGGGTATGTTCGCAGACATCACCCGGGAATGATCTTTATCCTTTGCTGTGGCATTCGACAGCGACTGGCCAGTTGTGAAGTCACTTTCAAAAGATTAAATGGCAATAATCCGGCTGCATGATGTACAAATTTGGTGAACTTTCGTCCAATAATCTCAGAGTTTATGCTGTTACAACGCACAATTTTTGCCGCGATTTGCCCACAATTTGACCATGATCTTTATTTGTCACGTTGGCGTTCTGAAACGGATTGGAAGATAACAATTTTGATTTTAGCAGAGTAATCGGCAATAATTTCTGTACATCTTGTAGAAATTTGGTGAGATTTGGTTCAGTGATCCTGGAGTTTAAGACATAAAAATTTGTACAGTGAGCGTCGAAAATTTTTCTGGGGTGACTTCAGATACATTCAGGCACTGCGGCGATCAGTAAGTAAGTGTGTTTTATTAATATTTACTATTTCGTAATTAATTGCAAAAACAAGATTCACAGTAAAAAAGGTAAGTAGCATGCAATGGATAGATCACACTCCAAAATTCCCGTAAGTCTTTATTTATGAGACTGTGTAATCAGGTCAAATATAGGGTAAGATTAAAAATATAATACACAATTGATGGTAAATGTGAACCAAAATATGGTAATTAAATACAGTGAAATGTAATGTAATAATTTTGCAGTCAGATAAGTAACTTGATATTTAGTTGTGCATGAATTATGCTATGATCTTACTCATGATGTTTACTTTGATGTAGTAAGACAGTGTCTGTGACTGTTTGACTTGTAGTTGACTAATGTTGTATTATAAAACAGAACAGCGATTATTTATGTTACTATTTACCATTTGATAAAGGCATGTAATATGTCTTGTTTGAAATAAGATGAAGCAGATACTGCAACTATGGGAGACAGTGTTTTGGACACTGACGCACTGGAGTCCAAGTTACAACAGACTTTAAAAGCTCTTCATAAAAAGCAGCAGCAGTTGGAAGATGAACAAAAACAGGTAAACATTTCCGTCCTCGACATAAATGATAGTCATCACTGAACACTTTCGGGATAAACCTACCTGTAAATGCACATCTCTTCAGACAGAATAAGTACCATTGGTTCCCTCCTCTTTACTAGACAACTTCATCATCATCATCATCATCATCAAGACGCCGATATTAACGTGGTATGAGCGCAAACACTTCGAGACCACGTAACAAAGTCCAAAAAAAGAAGAAAAAAGTTGAGCAATAATGATTGTCTTGAGGATAAACGAGGGAAGATTGTCACAACTGTTCTGTGCCATGTTGTATACTGCATTAGTGCACAGTGATGGGTATAACTAGTTGATGCATTGGCGTAACGTCCAGTATTGGCTGATCGGCACTCAAAACATGGGAAATAATTACTTCTTTAACATTTGACATCATTTGCTTTACAGTTATTTATGATTGTTAATGGCATAGGGCCCGTCAGTAAATAAAGAATATTTATCCCAGATCCAGCTTTACTCGATATTTTGTAAACTTCCGGTTATGAGTAATACGGTTCTAATCATA